>Ga0065711_1026174_pt1:5000-100000 | contig 103130 bp, 71 predicted proteins | sample Hoacrofraction12_FD_59098 | JGI IMG/M metagenome (GOLD analysis project Ga0065711, IMG submission 59098) | Hoatzin crop microbial communities from Cojedes, Venezuela - Epithelial fraction 12 v2 (version 2) | ecosystem: Host-associated > Birds > Digestive system > Esophagus > Crop...
TGACTGAAAAAAAAAGTCTTTTTCTTTTTTTTTCTAAATCTGCACTGTGTATTAGATCAATGCACAGGAAAGTGAACTGATGGGGCTATACGGAACAACACCCTGCTCCCAGGTTATTTACTCTTTTATATTGCTTTTTAACTCAGTCCACAGAGGTCGATGACACTTTGCAGACAAGTACAAAATGTTCACTCCCTCCCTAAGAAGCCTACAGTTTCACTTGTGTTAATTATTATTGCTAGAGCACATGGCTCTGCTCTTCACACATTTAAAGATTCATTAAGAATTAATTTTCAGAATGGTATAGCCTGAGAGAAATAGACAGATAGGTCAAGACAGCTTTACATGTGAAATGTCTATCATAAAAAAGAGTTTTAGAATTACTTCTCGCTCACTGTATTTGTTCCTTCTGTGGGAGCTCCCTTAAAGCAAGTCTTGCCAAAGGCTGTAGAAATAAATTTTTCTGGGGAAGGGAAGGGGTTGAAAGGAAGGATCTGTGTTGCTATTAATACTTGCGCCTCAGCTGGAACAAAGTGTTCATACAAACGGTGTGTGCTGCTAGATAGCAGAATTTATAGTACTCTACCTGCATGGGATATTCAATAGAAGGTACATTAAAAGGATTTAGAGTGGAAGAAGGAATCACTTTACTTGAAATACCATGACTGGCGTTTGTTGCTATAGCATCCACCTATTTTATCCTATTAAGGATTTTATACCATTGTCATTGTGGCATTTTTTGATGTCTTTATGCGTCTTGATTTTGGTTTGGCCTTTCTCAGCATTCACCTCCCTGTTGAAAGTAAAGGCTTGATCTCGCACTCCCTAGAACGAGGGGCAACCTGATTAACCCTGAGACCCCTTGGATCCCAAAATGCAGTGATGAAACCTCCCACCCCTTCAAACTTTGTCTCACTGATGATCAAGTGCTCAGAGGAAGGAGCACTTGTGACAAAGCTCACAGTATTTATAATGGTACCATATAATGGATGGCATATCCAAAAATGCTGAGCTGCAATCACGTAGTGGATAAATACAAAGTCCAGTGCTCAGCGCTTTAAATTATCTCTAGATACCTCTCAAAATTGTGGAATGAATCAATGGCATTGTTTCTCACTTACCAAGCTTGTCTTACCCTCCCTCCATTTCTTTGACAGCCTAGATGTATCATTTGCTAATATCAGCCAGTTTGAACAATCAGAGATCTTATTCAGGTTTGCTTTTGTAGTCCATTCAATAATATGTCATTACAATACGTGTGCCAGTGGGCAACAACTCACATACTCATTTTCAAGGCAATATGGCAGCTGAGGAACTGCAGTGATTGAACAGTGTGGAGCAGGTGAGTAACACCTTCCCGTACAGACCTGGAAAAATTACACCTGGAATCCTGCCTTTGCTGCCTTTTTATCAGAAGGAAGCAGACAACCTGGAGGGAGTTCAGACATGATTAAAATGATTAAAGGGATGGAGGGAGAAGGGCTGGAGGGAAATGGCTGGGCATGTAAGCAAGGCGTGAAAACTTGGTGTGTATAGTTTATGTAAGAAATTTTTAAGGAGAAGGCATAATGGTGTTAAGTATTAATATCAGGGAGGAAGGGGAATTATTTGAGTTCATAGAAGGGATTACAGCTAAAATGGAAGAAGTGAAAGTGAGAAAAGGAAGATGTACATGGCCTTATGAGGAAAATTTTCCGGACAGTGAGAGCTACAGGACCATGGAGCAGTCCTCTGAATGAACTGGTGGAAGCTCCATCTCTGGAGACATTTAAATCTGGACTGTACAAAGCATTAGAAAATATAAAAATGCACTGTAGGGAACAATCCTGCGTTGTCAGGGGATGGACTAGATGACTTAATGCATCTTTTCCATTTCTAATTTCAATGATTCTATGGCTCATTAATTGCATATCATACAAACGCAGTAAAATTTGATGGGAATTAAAAAAAAAGAGCCCACATTGTGGGAAGGCTGCCAGGCTGAGTATAGACATATTCCTTAAAACATGGGAGAAAAGTACATCTTTCCTTAGGGTTGTTATTATTATTCTTAAAGTTATTCTATTCACATTTTCTTTAGGATATTCATGCTGCATGTGACCGAGTGCAGGATAGGTGATACTGTCCTATAAGCACGTCTTATGAATTGATGCTTTGTGCTATTTCCTTAGGAACATAAAAATGCACAGTTTCCTACACTGGGTTGTACTGGGGCAAACTCAAGCAGTAATCTCCCTTTGCAAAATTGAGATTATATTTGGCTCAGTCTCCTTCTGTTGAAATACACAGCAGAACTTTGACAGATTTCAGTTGTCTGGGACCTAAACATCTTATTGCTAGGAGTCCCTGAGTCCAGAGCCTGCTAGAAAATTCAGCAGCAGTTTGTCAGTGAGAGGACAACAATATTTTGAGGTAGTCTGGGATTATTTGTTGAAGGTCTTTAAACAGGTGGGGTTCTTGATCCTACATGTTGGCTGTTCGAATGAAATCATTATGCAGCTCAAGCCAACCTTTTTGTCCTCCCAAGCACGTCTCACATCTTGAGTGGGAGAGTGGTGTAACAGGCTGCTTCTTCTTCAGCCTTTCCCACAGAATGAGCTACATCCGATATTTTTATGCAGGGTGTTGCGGTGGCCTCCTGCCTCAGACCAGGCACACCTGAGCCGCAGAGTACTGCAGCCTCCCACCCAGCGGTAACAAGTGTGATGATCTTGGAGCAGAGAAGAAACCACAGCATTGCTCCTCAGCTGGGGACATACCGCACCTCTTGACATGTGGTACACCATGACATTGGCTTAAAGTGGGAAAAATCATACTTGAAAAGTCTCTGCCCCTGTAGGGACTTTGGGAACACAAAACTGTGGCCAAGTCCTTGCCTTAGCTGAAGCCTTTGGTGCTCAGAGTCTTCACTGGTGAACTCACACTAGCCAGCTCACGCGTTGTGCTTTTTTTACCTACTTGTCTGGAATAACATAATAATATTTAAAGAGCAAGACAGTTGGGTGCAGCTGGCCAGTAACTCAGCTTTATGGTATCTTCACAGAAAATTGAGTGAGGCAGGGAATCAGGGTGTACTAGCACATATACATAATATATTTCATTTCACTAGCTGCTCACTAAACACAAGCCACATCTTTTTCTTCCTGTCTAAACATGCTGCTATGGAAAGCTAAGTCTTGTCCTCTTAATTTGTAACCTCAGTCTGTTAACTGACTCTGTCCTGAACTGTCTCCCTGACCATATAAACTGCAAAACATTGAGTAAATCAACTTATGTTTCCATTTGAACTTCTTGTTGCAGATGTTCATTTGTTTTTAAGAGCTGTACAAACTTCTTCAACAGGTTAAGAATGAGGCCCCTTTTTCTCCAAAGAGCTCTATAATAATTACCTCATCCTGAGACTCAGTGAAAGGCTGTGCCTGCGAGTAACTCATTATGAGAGTGCCATTTTCCCCTAACATCCCATTTTTGGCATCGATCAATTCACGCAGTTAGTAATAACTTCTTATATAGGATGTGCTCACAGAAGTCACCAAAGAAATGTGTAAATGTATTCAGGAAAGTACTTCTGCATGCAAGACTAAGAAATAGAGGGGAAATGCAACTGGCACATCCCTGCCATGTTCATAAGGCAGGATGCCATTCCCTTTTCTGAGTGAATGCTCTGGGAAGGAGGAATTTGTGCCAGTTTTAGTGAATGTAAAAGCTAGCATGTAGGGTGAGATAAACCCTAAACCAGTGAGGTCAGTACGGTCACATAAGTGCATAGGTGAAAAAAGATATAAAACCCGGCCAAGTCATCCTCCAACTTGGGACTTGATTAAAAACCAGTGATTTGGTTTCATTTAAAAAGAAATAAGAGGCAGGAACAAAACAAGGTGGTCATTGCAGAGAAAGGCAGGGCAGCAGAATCTTATAAGGCACCTTTTATTGTAGAACTGAAGGAGAGGGGGGATAGAGGGCCAGCTGGGCACTGGAAAGAAGACCTCTCTCACTACCCTCCTGGTCCAGGCTGGGGAGATGTCAGAGGTGCTTACGACTCAAGCATGGACCTCAGCACCAGACACCTGCTCAGACTCTATCCAGGGCACTGCAGAGGCTCAGAGCTAAACTTGTGTCTCCGGAGTAATTACATTGTGTGTTATTGCTTTAGCACTAGACCTTGGTGACTGCGTGTTGTATTAATGAACCATGGCACAAGAGCAGGATCACAATGTTGGTGAAAGAGATGTTTCCATATCACAGCTCTTTGGAAGGGTCTGTACTGTTCTATGTGTATTTTCCTTCAGGACAGAGTTAATGCAAATTTCTCACCCTTGCGAAGGCAAATTCTTCATTTCACCCTCGTTCGGCTCTGCTCTCTGGAATAGAGTAACAAGCATGATTGCTGTAAACCTAGTTTGGGTGGTCCCTTCCAGAGCTCCCTTAAACTTTCTCACCTTCCACGGCTTCTTTAGATCCCAGCTGCAAGACCATGAAGAAGATAAGACCTCCTCTGCCGCTATTCTGCCTAAAGAAAAATAAAGGGAGAAGAGTGTGACCTACACTCACAGCCTGTGAGGCTAATGCCAGCATCTGAGAAAGAAGAGTTTTAAAACAGTAATAACATTAATGCAGATGTAGAACTGTCATATTTAATTTACAACAGGCAGACAATTCCAGGCAATCACTCCCACAGCTATCATAACTCAGATGCATTGCATATATGTGTGTGCGTGCATGCACACTGCATTTATATGTGTGTGTGTATTGCATATAGATACACAGAAAACTCATTATCGTGTACAGTAATGGTTAATATTTCATAGGCCTCATTCTTTAAGTCTCAGTGCTTAGTGAAGCCACTGAGGGAAGTTTTACCTGAACAGAAAATGAAAACTGCAGCAGGGTTTGGCTACATGTCAACCGGTTGGCTTTGTCTCACTGTGCTGTTCCTCGGTGGTGACAGTAAGAGCAAGGGGACACCCGCTCTTCCCCCAGTGGGGAATGACCCCTGTGCCACAAGGAGCAGGCAGAGCAGCACTTGGGTGAGCTGCGGGTTTTCTGTCTCATTTTAGAGACAGGGGTACAGTGAGGACGGATGGAGGAAAGTTCGAGCTATGGCTCTGCTTCCCCTCCACGGCCCGGAGCTGTTCCCCCGGGAAAGCAAGAGCCTGGTGCGAGCTGCTTATGGATTTGCACGCCTGCAATGCCAGCGGGCATGATCTAGCTGGAGTGTAGCCATCTATTTTTGCTGTGTAAAACCAGATTAGCTCCTTGTAGCTCATTAACAAATTATTTAAAAAATTAAATGAGAAAATTTGATGCCACTTCTTCGTTGCCTTAGGCTGCCTATCTGAAATTACACTCACTTGTCATGAAGTGTCTGTTTGCCTGTGAAGCTTGACCTGGTGCTGATTCTTCAGATTTGAGCTGATTCAGGTCTCTTTGCTCATCTACGGTCTTACTCCAACAGGAGTCTCCTAAGAATTAATAGACTACTGCATGTGAATAAGTGGGGAGGAATCAGGTTTTTGCTGAATGCTGGCATGTTTCAGATTCATCTGGCCTGTGGACAGAATTGTTCATGCTGAGTTTCTCTAGCCCAGAAAGAGTCTTCTGCTTTTCCAACTTCTTTCTTGTCAAATGGAAACCAATCAGTTCTCAGAGGGTGCTGAACTGAAACCAAAACGCTGGTTTAAAATATATCTTGCTGGAAATTGGCAAGCCTATCTACGTGCTTCACATCAGTGCCTTTCTGCTCAAGAACTGTCTTTACTTGGCAGCAACACAAGATGGAATAAAAACAAGGAGTTCTTCCCAAATTCCTGCCTGCTTAAATTTACATACAAGACTAAATGATTTTTTGTCTTGTTGTTATACCCCCTGGGTTCCTGCAGTACAGGTTGTTTTATGCATAAATCATTTATAGCTGACACATTGCCTATAATTTTCTCCAGAAACTGGTAATTTCTTAGTGCAGTAAATTCACTATAATTTATAGCAGAAAACACCTTGGAGTTGCCAAGATAACATTCCTCACTTGTGGTGCTAGGCTGTCAGGCATTGCTGTGCTGCTGCCTGCTACCAGGCAGTGGCTGTGCTTCACCCCCAGCAGCGCCTGCACATCAGTTACAGGCAAGATTAGGCAGGGAGCCAGAAGGACCCCAACAGCTTATTTGCAAAGTGTTGTGGAACCAACCAGACCAAAAGGTGCTTACTTTTGCTTTTATTTTGGCATTCTATTCAATTGTGGGACCGAAGAGACTTAGTCATCCCACAACAGTTAACCTTTTCTCTTTGCTGTGGTTTAGCTCATTAATTAAAAAAAAAAAAAAAAAAAAAAGTTTCCTGTGTGACATGGAAGAAGTTTTTCTGAGGAGATTAATAACTTTCTCAGACACATGTGGTCAAGTCCTGTTTTCTTCCAGCCGTATTTCAGAATGCTCTGGGGCTTTTTTTTGTGGTAGCTTGTCAAAAAAGCCACACGTTACCCTGATTTATCTGAAAGCTGCTCATGCCAAGCCTGGAGCTATTCAGCCGTGCTTTGCTTGTATCATTTGTCCAGTGAAATGATAAGCTGAAAGCTCTTGCCCCGTAACACTGTGTAAAATCTGTGTGTGTGTGTGCTGCGCCGCCTTTGTCCTCCTCTGCAGCACGTGAAGCTGAGGGGGTGCACGTGTAGGTGTTGCATTGCTTTGAAAGTTGCTTGCACAAAGACAGCTGCTCCCCTTGATGAAAGGATGGAGTAATCACACTCCTTAATGTACTTTGCAAGTGCGAAAAGGAGTTGCTGTGAACTAGGGTGTGAAGTTGCAGCTCACCTGCTGCTCAAAGATAAAATCCCTTCTATGGGTCTGTAGCCCTCCTTGGGGAAAACCTGGTCTGCTCCGTGCAGTGCAGCCAAGCTGCGGTGAGTGCAAGGCTGTGCACAAGGGCAGGTCCCATGGAGCATCTACTGTACTGTAAAATCCTTCCCTGGCTTCCCTCCTAGTGACATTTTCATCTGTCTTACCCAAGGACAGCTGCAGATGATGAAGGCCACCATCAAAAACATCTTGTCTCCCCTCTGCAGAGCCCTGGGGGGCACTGCCTCAGCCCCCCATTTTCCCTCAGACACCCTCAGCCCAGCACAAGGTGGGGGGGCCAGTGGATGTCCCATGGGGCTGGCTTGGCGCAGTGGGACTTGTTTAGTCTAGCAAGGGGATGGCTGAGAAGAGATAGGATCTCTCTCTCTAAATACATCAGTGGTAAACAACAGGGAGGGAGAGGCAGTTAAAAAAAAATTTTTTTTTTCAGTTTTAGGACCATGTTGGCACAAGAACAAATGGTTATAAAATGGCCGCAAATAAATTTAGGCTGGAAACTAGAAGAAAGTCCTGATCAGCAGAGCAGGGAGGTCCTGGAACAGTTTTCCAATCGGAGCAGCAGTGGTGAAAACCAAACTGCTGTCAAGATGGTGGTGGATAACTACATGAAGTTTTATATGTTATGCTTGTGCTTAGAAGACACAGGCTGGAAAGCACGGGAGGTCCCTTCCTGTTCTGCTTGCTCTGCAACATCTCTCAGTACCTCCTTAAGTTCCCCAGGGAGGGACTCTCCTAAATCATTTCTACTCTGAGTGCTCAGATGTATCAGCCTCTTCAATCCAGGGACAAGGCACTGATTGGGGAAGGGTCATCCTCTTCTTGTGCTCCCTGAGCTGAGACCAACCCAAATAAAATAGGAGACTGGAGACTCAGAGAACCTAGCAAGTTCTAGGTTTTAAGAAATTATTTTTCAGAGAAACTTTTGAGATTCTGTCAATCCCTACTCATTATTGCCAATGTCAACGGCCCGAGTTTTCGTCACTTATTTATGTCTAATCATAACTATTTACTTTTGCAAACACAAGCCCAGGTTTAAAATACCTACAGGTTCTTGCTGAAAAAAGCAGCATAAGTTAGCTATTTGTGAGCTTTTTTTTCATTAGTAGGGATTATCTTCATATACAGAAATAATATTAGGAAAATACATTTCTTTTTAAAGATGACTGATGTGTTTTGGCAATTTTCCAGCTGTATTTGGGGAGAGTGTGTTGACCCAAAAAATAAGAGTAAAAGGGCATCAGAAAAGGCAGGGAAAATCCAAAGAAAAGGTCACAAACTATTAGTAGCAAAATTCCCTAGGTCACAAATCACAGTATTTCAATCAATACAACTTCTAGTTTGCAATTAGGACTGTTAAAGTAAATTGAATAGCATTTAGCTCGATATTTGATACTGGCTAAAATAGCTGCCCCAGTACAATTAGTTTACCAGGACAGACAAGTCTCACATCTGCCTTTACAGAGCCACACAGGCTTGAAAAGCAGAAATGAAAACTCAGGTAAGGTTTACACTTGCAAATGCACACAGCGGACCTAGCAAAATGACTCAGTGTAGGTAAATGTATAAATGCAGATAAACAACAACAAAGTGTCATATCTCACAATGGCTTGTTTCCCTCCTGGAAATTGTAGGCAAAATCTCTTGACTGGTCATACCAACCAGCACTGGTATAACTTTTTAAACCTAGGCAAGACTTTGGTGTTGCATGCCCCACACCTGAAATCCAGGGGCAGGAGAGAGCCCATGGCCCTCACTGGCATCACCAGTGACAAATCACTGGAGGCCTTGTTGTCTCAGCCTCCCGTGCAGCTCTGGTGTTTGACTTGGCAGCTCTCAACGTTCCTAGTGTGATTCGACTGTTTACCATCACATCCACCGCATGCAAACCCTTCAAAATGTCAAACGTCACAGATTAAAATAAAATAAAATCCGGTGATCACAGGATATGTGACTCCCAAGGCAGTTGTGACAAAAATGCATCCTCAATCACATACACTTTTGCCACTTCAAAGGAAATGCCATTTAATGAAAGGCTAACTCTTCATCAGGCCTTTTCAAATCAGGCATTTTTCTCAGGTCTGTTCCTGGAATGTGTTTAAAGAAAACTTTCTCCCCTCACTCGTTTGGAAAATATTTTACATTCCAGTGTTAAAACTCTGATCACCACATGCACTCCAGTCCTCTCTAGGGCCCTGCAATAAATGTCACAAGGAAAAGGATAAGGAGGGAGAGGCTTTGACTGGGGCTGTTTCAGGCATTAGTTTAATTTTTAGTTGTTTACTGCAGCTTATACACGTTAAATTCTGAACATCCTTCTCCTCCTCTGTTGCTTTCAACAGATTTCATGCCAAAATCTTTTCAGGTATGTGGGCGTAAATCTGGAGAAATTCCCCTGGGTTCACGGAACCGCCACAGACTTAAACTTCTAAATGAGAGCAGTGTACAGACGGTGTGCCTACAAGGTTGGCATGAGCCCAGGCTTTATTTTTTCCTCCCAATGTTGCAAAACTGTGGTCTCAACACAGTTTGTACTGGAAAATTTCCATCCTCCAAGAATCCGACAAGTAAAGCTCATTTGTGAAGAGTGTGTCCGAGATTTCCAGAAAATGAGGGATGCAGCTTTAGGCTGTTGATCTGCTCTTTGGCTCTGCCACGGGACCTGATTCCAGTATGACTGACTCCCAGACCACTTATTTAGAAAATCTTCACCTAATGGGAGAAATTTCAGATATGCCTGCATTACTTTGGAGACATTATTCAAGCATGTGCAAAATCCCATCTTACACATTGTTTCTAGAGCTTGATTTCAGGTTCCTAACAGTGAAAACTGTCCACTTTGGAGGAGTATATTTATATTCTGGTGGTGCGTATATCACTGGAGACATCCAGGCTATCTGCAAAGCCTGCTAGTGTAGCAGTGCGCCCTGTTCTGAAGTACCGGTGAGTGGAGCTCGCTTTCCAACATCATGCTCTTACTGAACCTGCCATCGAAATCCAGACAGGGAGACAAAACCACACTGGTTTTGCTGGTGACTTAGGAAGGGTGACAATGGGTCTTTAACTGGCACACACATCTGGCTCATGGGCTTCTGAACTCCCCTGTCATCTAGACCAGCCCAAGGAAATGTCTCTGGTTTTGGTTTTGCGGATCACTCCTTCAGCTCTCCGGGATTTCTGAAATGTGGCCCATTGCCTTGCTTCTCCAAGCCCCCAAACCAACCAGAGTTACATTGGACAAGACTTCCCAGCAACAAATATGCTTGTTTCCTGCCCTGATCCCTCCTCTCTGTCTTCATCCCCATGTAAGATATAAACAGTCAGAGATTGTTTCAGGTACTGACCCACACCTTGCAAACACTTTAATTCCTCAAGTAAATGTCAACCATTTGGTAGCAGCATCTTTCCTCTGTAAGCTTCATTACTGAAGAATTGAGAGAAGAGTTTGTGGCATATCATCTCTTTACACATCCAGAGACATAGTCCTAGACCGCAGCATCCAAAGGCCTGTGACAAAGCCCCACTGCGTAGAACCACAACGGATATCATGATAAATCTGTGCTCCTCCTCTCGTTATATGAATTTGACATGTCTTGCTGAAAAGTCCACAGCTCGTGCATGAGATGGGATGGAGCGTGCACTCAGCACCGCTCCTGGCAGAGAGTCAGGAGGGTGTGCTGTCTTGCAGCACATACTGTTGTGTACTCTGAAGGAGTCTTTCACACTGGGTGACAGTGGAGTGAGACGAACATCAGACAAAGCTGTGCACACAGGCTATTTTGCAAACTGCAGAATGATCAAGAGTTGAGAATGGTTGCTGAATGTTGGTCTCAAGATGGGGCTGTTCTCCCTACACCATCATATCACTCCCCTTTACATTTTTGTTCGCACCTGTGCCGCTCCACTTTGACCTGTCTACTCCAGAAAGCCAGCACAAAGCAGCAAAACACTTACAGGTAACTTCATTCACAGTGCTGCCTAGGAAGAATAATTTTCATGATCATCTCAATTTTAGGAGGTTTAGGACAAGGTCAATAATATAACTCAAAGAGTATCTCACTTTCCAATGCTAAAAAGCATCGTACTTCAGTGTCAGAGAGGAGTATCTCACTCTAATGGAAATTCTAGTTAATTTTTTTTTCAGTTTCCAGTGCTTCTTGCTGAAAACTAGATTTTCAGTCACGACAAAAGATTTTTGAACTAACACTCGTGTGCTTGGGCAGTAACAGAGACAAGTTGAGAGAGTCTGATGGCATCTGTTGGAACTTCTAGTATGGTAAGTAGGGAAAATATTAATCATTTCCTTTTTAAACACCAACAATATGTTCTGTGCTCTGCTGTACAGAATCCAAAGTACAGACAGTGCTTGTACTGAAGAACTTGCATGTCCAAACAAGATGCTCACGGGCCACACAGATCTCAGAGAGTAACCCAATGGTACAAAAGGTTCTATATTGGTATACATTAAGTGATTATGTACTAATTGTCAGGCTTTATAGCTGACTGATTGTGAAAGGAACATGCTGACACGCTGCAATGATGAATCTTGTTGCTTTAGTTGCAATCGGTAACCAGATGTACAGAACTATGCATCTCTTTCATACACTGTTGTAATTTTGTTCAAAAACTTAAAAAAACCCCTCAGCCTCCCCAAAAAGGCAAAGATGAGCATTTGATAAGGTCATTAGTGTTGCCCTGCTGCCTATATTGCCTTCATTTCATGGTCCTACCCTTCTGCTTTCTCTTTAGAGGTCTTACAGAGTATGTGGAAGATTCCTGCTGGCTGCAGACTGAATTATAGAAAGAAGGAAAGAAAGAGATAATCTGCTGGGTTTTGGATATGGCAGCCAGTCTGAGGCATTGATATGCAGTTGGACCTTTTGCCCATTCAATTTTCTTTCTACACAGCTGAATACCAATTATTCAGTTGAACACGCCTTTCCATGCTACGCATTTTGTATGCCCTTGGGATGAAAACAATAACTCGTGAATAAGGTAATGTCTCAAACTAGCTTGGCAGAATTGGGCAATTGGGCACTTTTTAAAGGTATTAAAACTTTTTCTCCACGGTTATATCAGGGACCTAATACACATCTGTTTCCCTGACCAAATCCAGCAGCCCACATCAATCACCAAGCTCTCAACTGGTTTCCTGTGTGCAATACCAGCCAGAAGGCAGAGTGACCACACGCAGCAATCTGCTACAGCATAGGACCCAGGAATTAATATTTCCTATAAAGAAACATTTTTGTGCTTTGGGGAATCCTATTGTCTTAGTCCTTTACCAAGAAATGTGTCAAGAGCAGGGTATGAAGTCCAAGAACAGGAAGGAAGCTCAAAGACCAAGAAAAGTGTGTTGAAAAAGGGCATGTTTTTATTCAGATAATGGTGGGTTAGAGGGAAGATCATGAAACAGCAGAGTTAGAACCTTATCCTATATGCTAAAAAATAACCTATCTCAGGTGCTGAGCTCCAGACCTGGTTAGGACTGAGAATTTCCCTCTGAAATCCATACTAGTTTGCTGCTTTCCATATTGTATTGGTTAAAAATCATGAAGTAATGGCTCCTCAAAAGGCAAATGACTCACTCGCAGTGAACAGTTGGCAAGTTTGCTAATGGACCAAGAAGCAGGAGAAAGTGCAGATGTACTTTTGCTGTTGAGAGAGATTTTCTTTAATATGGTTGGAGAATACACAGGATACTGATAAAATTGATGCTGTCAATGCCCAAAAGACTGGAAAAGGAAAGAAGCAATAGTAAGTAGAATAGAAGGGGAAAAAAGCAACAAGACATATACTTTTGATTCATTTTACATTCAATATGGGGGGTTTTGTTGCTCTTTTTCAGTGTAAGACCAACTATTTTGAGAAGAAACCTCAGGGTGTTAAAAATACTGTGGAGCAGGATGAACCTTTTCTTCAAAGACCTACTGAAAAACTGATAACTCCATACCCTTTTTACAACTGGATAAGTTTAGACACAGTGGATTAGATTTTGAAATGAATTTTGGCTTGTGAAGAGGTTAAGTGCTAAAAGGATTTTCGAAGATGCTTAGACAGATCAAACATCTATTTCTCACTAATCTGAAAGAAGTCAGCATCTCAACCACTCACCAACACGCTGGTGACATACCTTGCTTGTAGAATTGTTCAGAAAAGCATAAAGGCATTTAAACAGCTTTTTTGAACAACTGGTGGTAAGGCAGGGTCAAGAGAGATCAAGTGAACTGTGACAAGCCCCAAGAATTCAGCCATACACATCTGGAGCAAGCCATGAGGAAGCCATGCACCGGTGTAGACACAGGACTTGAGGACAGGATGTGTTTGTAGTTACAGAAGGATCTCAAGGCCTCTTTGTGAAGTCAGGACAGATGTCAGGTTATATGAAGAAGGACCCCGGAGAGGACATGAATTCTGCCTCTTGAAAACGTTACAGAAAATGCTGCTGAATCCTAAGACTCCCTCAACAACACTGGAGAGAGGGGTGGGTCTGTGAGGGAACTAAGGAAACAGATTGTCATTATGTTACCTATTATTTAGTCTGTAGCCAGGAAAAAGACCATTGCTGACCTCACTTTGTCTTTTGAAGGCACACTTTTATTTTCCAGCCTGTGGCAGCTCTCTACATATTTGCCTGTAGGCATAAGCAAGAGAATTGTGTGGATGTGGGAAGTAAGGAGCTTGAACAAACTATACTATATTCCAGTTATTTTTTCCCAAATCTGTGTTGTCTTGGAATAGAAATCTTAAGGGTTTAGTTTAACCAGCAGCACGGAGAATAGGTGAGGGAAATCCTTATCTTTCACCTGTGTGAGCTGGATAGAGCAGGACTCTTGCATAAAGCAAAATTAGTTCGATGGTCTCTGTTCAGCCTCAGTTAAACTCCAATTCATGTCACAAAGCCACCAAACATCTCAGCAGTGTTTGGCATGACTGTGGGTCTTCTTCACTTCAGAGATGCCCAAGACTGTGCTTACACAGATGTGGAGTGGATCAGTTTGACCTACACAACATGGTGATACCCCTGAAGGGAAATCTGAAACCAGTCTGATAGGAACTTCTAGGATCAAAGAAGAACCTATTCTCGTATATCTCAGCAATGAATTTGTGCTGCAGCAACCAGGTACCCCAAATGAACTCACAGTGGTGTCTCCACATTGATAACATGCATTTGTATTTGTGGGGTGTCTACGGTATCATGAGGAATGTGCCCACTGAATGCATATTGCATACTCTCTGCCTTTGTCTGCAAGTGTTGGGACATGGAGCAATACTGGGTTTCCCTGTGGGTTTCACTGCCAGTAGCCTGTGTGAGATCAGGCAGCAGGTCCCAGTGGTGAATGAGATGATCCAGCCCCTCTGCTGTCTTGAATTCTGGTCTAAAGTATTAGCTCTATCCGTGGAAAAGCCAAAAACCTCATTCCCCACAGGGCATGCGTACTGTGTATTCTGTATGAATGTGTGATCGCTCTGTGGTTTGTTTAGAAGTCTCTGCAATTAATTCTAGAGGTAGACAAATGCTTTTTCTTTAGCTTATAAGATGTTCATATCTCTGCCCAGTACCTATTTCTTGATTGAGTCGCTACTTAAAATCAAGAATTTACTTGCAAATCAGGAACACAGGAGCATCTAGGTTAAATATTGCGGATTTATTTCTGCTGGCCTCAGCAGAACAGCTTCTTTAGATGAACAGAAAAGCACTTCAAAAAACACCTCCATTCCAACTTCAGTGTTGGCTTCCCCGTCGAGTTAATTAATCTCTGAGGACTGGAGATTAAGCGAATTTGGAAAGTGAGCAGATTTGGTTCTCGGAGACTTGCATATATTTACCATTTGTGGTTAGGAATAGAACCCAGAGACTGTTTATTCCATGGTAGGAAAAACAGTTTTTACTTTTCTTAAACACAGCTAGCTAGTTTATGAGTCCTGGCAGGAGTACAGTAAGTTTGAGCAACTAGTTTGTTTGTTCCAGCTAATTTATAGAGGGTGGTATTCATTTTCCTTTTCCCTTAAAGGGGTTCTGTCATGTAATTTAGGCCCTCAGTGAGACATTGCTTAGACCTGAGAGAAATCAGGCATACAGTGTTCTCCAGAATCCAAATAGCCAGACAAGAGTGTGCTAAATCCATCGCACCACCAAGATATTAAATGTAACAGCTACTGCTGTGTCCTGTAATTCTTCAGTGCAAGAGGCCCTTTTTCAGACAACGGAGGGGAAGGGGGTGAGTTAATTAGCAATCTCATTCCAAGAAATGGTCTGATGTCATTAAAGATGCTTCTACAAGCTCAGAGGAAAGCAAGGCAATGACCATCCGGATGTCTTGAGCAAGCAAGGAAGAGAAGGGTCAAACACCACCATATTAAAACAGCCTTTCAAGGCTGAAAACAAAGCTCTCGAGAGCGGCTATGGCAATTTGCTCCTGGTTTTGATTCACATCACGAGCCCATCATGTGATTTTTAAGAAATCCTTCTCCATTTAACTTCTCTGAAGCACAGGGTGTGAGCAGCAGGCCATGGACGTTTTGGAAAGCTCTCTCTGGCAGCCGGGGTTTCCCGGCTCAGCTGGATAGAGGTGAAAGCGTAGGCAGTTGGGGCCCAGGGGGTTTTGCAGCGCTTTCTTTTTCATCCCTTCTACTTTTGTCCCAACAGTTGACATCAAACAGTGCTGAAGCCAGTCACCAGCTCATTTTCTGCTTACTTCAGCTACCCCAGGATTAGGAAACCCTTTACCTGAATACTCTGAAGGCTTGCATGTGGGTTAGCATCTCAGAGAGGGCTTTTCTGTGTCTAGTAACTGAGTGCACTAAGAATCCCACTGTGGTCACTAGCAAAGTCTGTTTGTCCTCTACTCTGTAAATCAGCACGGGCAGGATGGTCTGAAAGCAGATGGCCTTACTCATCCATAGGCAACCCCAGGGAGAGACTTATTCATGACTCAGACCCGGAGTGTTTTATAAAACACAGCAATATCAGATGATGCTTATGACAAACAATCCAGTGCATTATTTTACCTAGTCTTTTTCTAACTTGAGTAGATAATCTTTTGCACTGCTATGGGATGTGGAGGCCACTATGAAAATAGGGGACTGGCTGTGGCAAGGCAGAGTTCACTCCCAGTGCACAGCAATGGGAAATAAATATGTGAAGTATGAGAATAAAATCAGAGTAAATGCAATTGATAGAATTGTTAAATTACACTTACTACCTCATGTGAAAGGAAGCCATCCTTGTGTGCTTAAACCACAGTCTCTACAATAAGTGCTATCTCATACTGGCACTTTGAATAACCATGTATTTCCAATGTGCAAGCTATTAAAACTTAAGCCTGCCTGAATCTTGCAATAAAGCTTTGCTGAGTGTTAGGTCAGCCAGGGATCCCAAATCCAAACAGAACTACTTGGAGGAAAGGCCTTTGCATAAATTCTTATCCTGGTTTTGCACTTTTCTCTGATTTACACATTAAAAACAGATTATTGCATCCTGACTTGCCTACTATAATCACACAGAAATGTGGGTTCCAATGACAGTATATATATTTTTAAAGCTTGGGTTGGAAATTTATTTCTGCACTTCACATGGGAAACAAAAAAGCTATAAAGAGGAATAAAGACCTTCATAAGGTTTGATGAAGCTTCACAGAAAGCCGCAAAGGAACAAGCATCGCACAAGTGTATGTAAGAGCAGAGGAAAGGGGGATCTCCTAGAAGATCTTTTTCTCTGAGGAATTTGCTTTGGCTCCTTTGTAAGAGCCAGGATTTGTTGAACTCCTTGTCAAGCTTCTGGACCCATTCATTTTCCTGAGCATTTAGGCAGAGGCTGCTTTGAAGGCTAAGGAGATAATTGCAGGATGAAAGGGACTGCTAGTTTGAAGGAGCCTGTTTGATGAGTGTATCTTTTTATTGAGGATTTATTTTGTCCTCTGATAGTGTGTGTGTTTTAAGTGCTGTACAAAGTACCCACAGCGATGGAGAGGCATTTAAAACGATTACATTTGAATTAATTAATATAATGAATGACTGATAGGAAGATCAAATCGTTATCGTTATCTTTTAGTGATAAATGGAGGGTGGAGGGGAAGCAAAGAAGAAGTTCTGGCGTAGCTGGCTCCAGCCTAACACATGTTTATTTAAGTGACTCTATACAAACATAACCCTGTATGTCAGTTAAATCAGCAGCATGTCAGTCGGCACTTCTGGTTACAGACGATTTCAGAGTCATTCATCATTCAGTGCTATAAAAGCCATTTACCCTCAGCCCACCAACCAATCAAACCAACTAGAAAACGGAGAGGAAAGAAGTGCAAACAATGGTCCTCAGTTTCCTTTTAACTTTTCCTGCAACAATTCAATACATCCTGTGTGGTGGGATAGCGGAGAGGTTTTGCTGAACTAAACAGAGCTTCCTTCACCGGGTCATTAAAAGAAGGAAAGGGAGGGGAAAGAGAGAGAAATGAGCAAAAAAGTGAGAGAGCAGAAAGTTAACCCTTATTCTACCCATTTTTCTTTCAGAGGCAAGATTTGCAAATTGCCTTTATCCTTCACACCCCCATGAATATGATTCCTAATTATTTTGTACCAACTATAAAGGCAAGGCAAGGTCTCAATACACCAGGCAAGCTCTGATGCAAGTCAGCACATCCAGGAGCTACTCTGCTGCCCTTAAATTCAATATAAACCTTCCAGGTTTGGGTTGCGAAGAGGGGGAGTAGTCACCAACGCTATTAGGGCTTGATGAGATTGCTGCATCTTCACAAATGCCACCCTCTGAGCCATTCCTTTGTGCTCTGTGTTGCCCCGTGGCTTTCTCCAGGTAAATAACTTGAAGCCCAGATGCCTGAGGACACCATGGCCGGGGAGTGCAACACCCTGCGGAACACGAGGTTTTAGAAAATCGTAATTCCAAGGGGAGAAAATAACGATGGTGGTCCTACCTCTAATTTCATAACTAACTCCTGCTACTTTCTTCCTATTGTGCCCATACATGGCTTGATCCTCCAAACCTTTACTCTCATGACTGATCTCATTAAGATAAATGAGACCTCTCTCATGTGACTGAGAGTGGGCAGGTATCTGAATAAAACAATCAGCAAAATCAATCAGTTCTCCCTTGCCTTCCTAGTAAAAGTCCCTCCATTATAAGTGCACTAGCATGCAAAAACTGGGAGTATTATAGGGTAATAATGTGTAAAATGGCCATATCCAGTTGCTTTTTGATGGTTTAACTATGGTATTTTTCTAGTTCTGTCTGTGCTCTGCCTGATTCAAATCCTCCCCTCATGTTTATTATTAGTTAACTATTTCTTAATGGACCCCTTCATTTATGAATAAAACTCAACAGCAATTACAGCCCCAGTGGAGACCAGTATACTACCCATCTGCTCCGTCACTCGCTCTCGGCATTGGCATTCTGCACAAGTCCCAGCCCCTCTCATCGTAACAAGCTAGGATCAATTTTCCAGTGGCAGCTTGGAAATAATAGTACAAAATGTATATTAATACAGAAATACATTGTGAAACTGTCCTTAAACAAACAAATGAGCCACTTTAAAATATTACTGCTATAAATGACCATGACAGTAGCACAGCACATATAATAAAAAATAACTACTGAAGAGAAGCTGCTGAATTACTATAGTAATAAACCAGATGTGATTATTATCATTTAACACAGTCATTGAATAGCATGAATCCCTGAAGCCATTAAAATATTTATGATTAAACATTTGCTATTCCTTATAACAGAACATATAGTCGGGTACTAAAAAACCGTTAAAGTATTATTTTGGTTAATACATGCTAGTGCCATGATAAAGGTCAGCTACCACTGTCTAAGCTTTCTGGAAAGAGCACCTAACAGCTGTCCTTTTTTTTTTTAATAATCACTATAAGGTTAGGTACCTCAATAGCACATTATGATGTTTAATAAAGAGATATAGATGTACACCCACACATTTCTACATGTATCTATATAAAGGAACAAATACAAACATCTTATTTTATTTGTGGAGGAATGGATGCTTTCTGTCTTCAATGAATTATAACAACATTTTTAGCACTTTTAGGAAAAATATATCTGAGATTAAGCAATGAGCATATGCAAAAACGAAGTCTAATTACCTCCAGGAATTTTAGCATGCAGACAGCATATTACCCACTGAACATATTTCATCTTGTGGGCACTGAATTAATTTTTCAGTGTTGGAAGTGCTTCCTTGCCTGTCTCTCCACAGTCCGCAGCAGGCTGGTTGCCCACTGTTAGACCAGCCTTTGCCGCTGTGACCTGCAGGTGAGAGGTGCCTGTTACTGGTGTGAGTGAAAATGGGTTGTGGTACACTGTGGAGGTGCCTGGCCCTCTTGGGGTCTACGACTCTGAGCGTAAGGGCAGAACTAACTTGTGAGTAGGGTGAGGAAGGGCACTGCAACCCTTCTACCCCATGATGGGAAATATTCCCTGGCCAAAGGTGCGTTGCTGCTTCCTGCAAGTGTATTTTGCTGCCAGCTGATGGGGATTCTCCTGTAGCTCCGGCACTCTCTCTCCTTTAGAAACAGGGTCCCATAGGCTTTAGCGACTGCACTGTCACTGTGAGGATGCTCTTTGCTACATATGGACAACTGTCAAGTCATAGATTTATTATAATCCTTTGATATGCATCTCCCATAACAAACAAAATGCCTCCTGTCATAAATGCCTCCTAAGACACTAGCAGGTAAGAGACATTCTTCCCTCATATTCTTATACTCTCTTTTCCTACCATTACAGAAAGCCAGTTACTCTATTCAGAGACTGTTAAACAAAAGGAAGTTAAAACCAAGTCTTGGCGTGACAGGGGCAGTGGTATAAGAAATTCTGACTTTGGTTTAACAGGATTTCACTGTCCCAGCTTCGAAGGCAGCCTGCAAACCCTGCAGTGGCCAGAACTGCAAGAGCATGTGGGGAAGGACAAGGAGCTCTAAACCCATGTTGCTTCCAGAGGGAAGTGGAACTAGGTCCTGAGGTGCCTGCAGCAAGTGAAAGTGAGTCTCCTTCAGTAAGTAAGTCTACTCTGGGAACTGCCCATTTCTCCCTGCTGACTCAAGCAGAAGTCAAGATGAGTGTAGTTGAGGTGCCCAGCCACTAGAAAGCGGATGTTAAGTAAGACGAAGCCCATCTTCAAGTCATGTGTGACACACAAGCCTAAAGCCCTGCTTGCTTGTTGCCTGACTATGAAGGCACGTATCCTCCATCCTTGCCCCTCAGGTTGTGTTTTCTATCCTGAGCAGCTCAGCACTTGGCCCAGGTCTGTTTGAGATACACAAACTAAGCCCTACTCTAACTAAAACCCTTGGGTGAGCCAAGTCCAATGGGCATTGGCAGAGGAAATGAACACACTGACAACTCTGAGATCCACAAGAAATTCTGGGAGAAAGAGGGGAAGCCGCTACTGCTTTCTTATAAAGGAGAACATATGAACAGTGCATCACTGCATTACATAAAAACAAAATATCAATATAAAAGCCAAGTGGGAGAGCACTTACCCAGGGAGTGGGAGACACGCATTCAGCTCTTGCCTCTGCCTGGGAAGATTCAAACTTGCATCTCCTATAGAGTTAGAAGCACAAGCTGGTCCCAGTGGTGTGTTAGTCATGTCTGAAGGTTGCCCTCTGGGGACCAATGTGGAAGTTTCTCTGATTTCTGAATCTGGCTAGGTCAGAGCAGAGTAGAGAGGCATAACTCTGTGTGAAAGTGAAATAGAGAGGCAGCACTGATGGATTTAGGCAAGGCGGAAGCTATGAAAAGGTTTCCAGCATTGCGCTGTTGGAGTCAAGCATCTCGTTTTCACCAAAGATCCACTTCAGATGCCCTCATGCCCTCTGCCTGGGAGCCCACACAGGGTTTGCTACAGGCTTCCTGTAGCACACAGAGCTGAGGGTTAGATGCTGGATGCCTCTTAACCTTTAAAGTTGTTTGAAGGGAGTATTTGGAGCTCCCAGTCTCTACATGGGGGATAGCAGAAGCAGGCAGTGACTGTCAGTCAGGAGTGTCATTTTTAAGTTTCTCCCCTGGATCTGATGTGCTTCTCCTCTAGCTCACAGCCAGCAGCCCTTCCTGAGAACCACCCAGCTCCAATTTCAAAAGCTGATTTGCCAGTCACCACACAGCCTACATACTTGGTTGTTTTTTTTTTTCTGTGCGAGTGCAAGATTCAATGAAGCGATATTGGGGGATTGCACCAGTCCTGGTGTCAGGAACCCCAGTAATTAAACAAAAATTTTGCTCTCCATATTATTATGAAGGACTCCAAAGGCCACTTCTGGTCTCTGAAGATGACTATCTGAAAATCTGTCATTTAAACTAGAGTGTTTTCTATTCGTTATGTCTGTGGATATGCTACTTCATCACCTAAGTAAACCCTGTATACCTTCCTCTTGTGTCTTTCCCATCAATATCATTGCCAGACGCTACCCGGTGTGAGTGGAAGCCGGTGCATTGTAACAAATTAGACAGCACTGCATCCAAAAATAATTACTCTTAACCAAGGGTTGTGCTGCTAAGTCTCGTCTTCCATTCTCAGTCATCTGAAATAAAGATTGCTTTAGTTTACCTGTAAGGTATTTACTAGAGTTTCAGGCTTTGTATTCAGTATTGAATCAAGGATGGGGTTGGAGTTTCCTTGGTTGGGCCTCACTGGTGCCTAGGATTTTCTCAGTGTCTGGATTTACCAAAATCAAGCTTATGAGAGATTTTAGCTACATCCAAAATGGAAAATAAGGGTATTGCAGCAGTCGATCCAGCACCTGTCTGCTCAGAGCCAGAGGTATCAACCCAAACTCCTCATTCTCCTTCTCCTGAAAATTGAGGAAGGCTGGAATTACTTCATGCTCGCTTTGATGAAATAAGGAACCAAAGAATCTGCTGGCATGAGTGGAGGTTTCACAAATTAAGAGCAGCTTTTAATATGATGCAAGATTTCTGTAAGCTTTCCATTTTTCTGATTTATTAGTCCTCAAGGCTATGTGGTAAGTGAACAGAAAGCATACTTGAAAAAGAAATTAAATTACAAGAGGTTTCACTATTCTGAGGCATATTTGGACTCCTGCATTTGCAACTCATAAGACATGATTGTGCTGTGCTGTTGCAATATACTCCAGGTTTTGGATGGATACTTTCATTAGGGAGCAAAAACATGGGGAAAGATTACCCCTGTCTTTTGATTTTGATAAAATCCTGGACTTTTTTGGCTTATGCCTGTCCCCAAGGGCATAGATCCAGGCAAAACAATATCCAGGAAAAGAAAGCATAGGGAAAACATGAGAAGGCACCCAGAATTACCTAGGTAATCAAGAGGAATGGCTGGCTAGTACAGCAAGAAGGCATTTAGCTGGGACATGTCCTCACTGGGTTCATCCAGACGGGAGCTGACACGGGCACTAAACACCAAAAGGTGAGCAGCAGTGCAAACAGTGTTCCCTGTACGCTGTGGAGTGTCTACCCATGGCTCATTTTGAATCAGTGATGCTGTAGCTGCTCCAGCTGCATTTTGTGAGTTTAATAGAGATTCCTACAGTGCCAGGGCTCAGGAACAACAAATGGCTCTGACCATGCATTTGGAACCAAAAACCTGATTTCCTCCCAATATGGCTTTTATGGGTGGAAGAGGACTCAGTACACAGATTTGTATGATATAGCAAGCAGAACCAATCAGGAAAATGTTGTTAGCACTGCATGATGTCTGAAAAAAAGAGTCCTGTTAAAGTCCAACTCACTGTGACAGTATGGCTTTCCTTCCTCCCTCCTGCACTTCCCACCTTCCTTCCTTCCTTCCTTCCTTCCTTCCTTCCTTCCTTCCTTCCTTCCTTCCTTCCTTCCTTCCTTCCCTTTCCGGACATCTGGAGGCAAGGCATTGAATTTTTTCCTTTTCAAATACTTGTTCTTTCTGAACTGTTAGGTTTTTCTTGTATAATATGTTTTATAATGTGATTGTGAAAATAAAATTAACTATTTTGTGAAGTTTTCTATTTTCCTCTCTCTTCCACATGAAACAAAAACAAAGTTAAAATCTAGAGATGATCTTAAATGGGGTTCTGTTCTCCATGTAGATGAATGGCAACTGGGATCACAGATACTAAATTTTAGAACAAAAATGCTCTGGATATATTGGGGTAGATTTATTGCCATAAATCATTGGCATAAATAGAGGCATGTTGATTATCATTGCTTGGGTATCTTCTATAGCTGACATTTTACTCCATTTCTCTATATTTCTACTAGAGTTTCATCAGCACAAAAATCATAGAAGCAATAATACAAAGAAATCAGTACAGCCAGCCACTTACTACCCAGTGCTTTATTTTCTCTGTAATATTTTCAGAGTGTTTTGGGGAGTAATTTCAAACAGTCAAGTCAGAGTCCACTGAGAATTGATTTTTGTGACCTCACACATTGTAACAGAAAATTATAACAGGAAATAAACCATTAAGCGATAAACAAGGAAACATGGATACAATTACTTTCAGAACATAATTTTATCCACTCTAGTTTTGAAAATGAAGAGATAGTACTGACTGGAACACCTCAATTCTGAATGCAAAATGTACAATCTATTATATTAAACAAAGTCAAAAGCAATGTGAAAGATCTTGAATCTATTCAAGGCATGCACCTCATTACAGACTTAGCAAATTAAAACACAAATAGGATTAGAAAAGAATAATGTAACAATCTCCCACTATGGTCCCTGGAGCATTAAGTCATAAATTGGGTTTGCATTAAATTGTGCCTGCAGTATTGAATTCAGGGAAAGAGCTACAGGCTGAAGATAAACCTTGCTAGGGTAGCCAACTTTGGTACAGCTGTGTATTTTCATAAACACACAATGAATTTGCTGGAATCTAAAAAGGCACATTCAAAAACATACATTTCATATCTCAGTTAGAAAATGCAGATATGATGTAGCAGTCCCTGGCTATACCAAAGCCAAAAGCTGCAGGCGTTTGAAATTGTCTCTTCACCTGGAGATGTTGTTTGACTATGGAAGTCAAGCACTTTTCATCAGATCACCTACTGTGTTAAACTACGCAAGTTTTCAGGTTTGCACAAACGTCTAGTGCGTTACAAGCTTCTGTTAAGTGGAGAAAACAACCTTACCCCAAAAGACTAGAGAGAAGCTGAGTTTCCATATTACAAATGTATTCTGTTGTTATGGGAACTAAAATGGTGAGCGATGCGAAAAGGATCCTCAGCTAACAAAGGCCAGCTTGACGGTATTATGGCAGTAGCTATACAAAGTGAAACAGATCTGCAAGAAATAAATAGGTTTTCTTTTCTTAAGGAGGTGCAGACTCCTGAAAAGTATTGCCTCTGAAGTGAGTCAAACTCAACATTTTTGTGACCCCAGACAAAGTACTGAGTAATACTAGGAAATAATTTTGTTAATTTTTCCTTAATACAGGCTTTATCCTTCAAAGGTATATTATTACTGTCATCATCCTCCTAACTGTTGTTTCAGGGATTGCTAATAACAGCTGCTCTGGTTAAGGTGCTTGTCATTTCACACTACAAAGGAGCTTTCGTATGATATTATGCGTGTTTTTTGCATCTTCTCTTTTAAGGGTTCTCCATTTGTCTGTAGCAGACTTTTGCAATTTGGCAGGCAGAAAGCCCTTCAAGCTAGGGAACTGTCTTTTCTTTTTCGATGCATCTTTTCTCGATTTTCGTTGCTGCGATCTCTTAGCATCTGCCAATTCCCTCCTCTAGTTTGCACTGTGCGGAACTATACTACCAGCATGCTAAAATAATAACACAACCCATTAGTATTTTAAGCACAGTCTCACAGCTACTGCCAAAAGAGCACACGCTATCCTGGGAACGCTTGGATTTTGATAAAGCAGCTGGGGAGAAAAGTGAACTTCGTGCAGTGACTGGGGGATGCTGGTACAAGGCATTGGTGTAAATTGATGGGACTGCAGAGCCTCTATCTTAACAGTGGGATCCAGGGACATCTAAATTTGTATCAGGGCATCAACCAAATGGCATGTCGGGCTAAGAGTGGGCGATTCTTGGTCTCTCCCATGCAGAGGTTTCCAGGGATGGGGAGGTGGCAGGGGCATTGCCATGGGATGGCACCCCACTCTGGGGGACCAGCTCCGCAGCTTGGATGCAGCAGCAGCACCTCGCCTGAGTCTCATTTCTTCTCATATATGAATTGTTAGAAGGCAGGCAGCGAAGAGACTGAACTAGATTCCTAGACATAGGACTCAAGGTCGCTCAAGGTCAGATCATGTGCGTAAGGTCTGGTCCCATCCAGAGCAGGGGTGCTCCAGCTCTCCGCAGCAATGATGCTCCGTTCTGGGGAAGAGGATGCCGAAAAGCAGGGCATCTTGGGTCTATAGGGGTACATCCAAACTGAAGCTGCTGGGCTTTCTTCATTGACCCTAGATCGCAGGGCACACACAAGCCTTGCCAGGGGGCACGCACCCAAAGCTTGTGTGCATGTCGTTGCGCCATGCTGGGGCTCCATGCTGCAGTCAGGGAAGCAGGGTTTTGGGGGTCACTTTTTGCACAGTTTACTGCTCCCTCATTTCAGATTCAGTGAGGTTTTACCCTGGGCTGGGCGTGGGAAGGGCCTTCTCTCCCTCTTTATTTTGCCAGCAGAGAATTTGTTGGCTAAAGAAGGCTGCCTCCTCCTCCTGGCTGACAGCTCTCTTCTGGAGCAACCTTTTAACATTTTTCATGATTTTCTTAAACAGCAAACATTAGACACATTAAGAACAGCAACAACAAAATCATTAAGCACTATAACATTCTCCGAGGAGCCAGACGTATCCTTTAATCAGGTTATGGAAAATTCATTCCTCTTCCAGCCATTTATCTTCTTTGTTTATGCACATACCAAGTGACCCACTTCTCAGCATCAAAAATAACAACAAAGAAACAACCAAAGATTCTTCATTATTAATGGATTTATGTACCATTTGTTTTGCTTTATTGGAAACCAAATAATCAAGTTCATTCATTCCAATTAAACACAGCACCCACTAATTGTCTATCATTTCTATCAGTGAATCCAGTTCTCTCACTTCAAAGTCACTACTTGACCTCCGTGGGGAAAGGATTGGTATTGTGCTTCCTTCTATAATGATTGATTGTTTGCATTAAGATGGACAAGGCTAGACTGAAAATTAGGGGTAGACTGTGCTGTTCTCCCTGCGTTAGCTTACACCTCCAGTCCCCCATACAGATGCAGCGGCTATAAACTCAGTGTTATCATTTCATGAACTAACACTGTAGACTACATAAGGTCAAATTTGCCCCCAGATTCACATGATTTATAACAAGTATAATGTATCTATTGTCATGTAATGAGTAATGCACAGATGTCGGGCACAAATCTCTAATGAAAGTTCTATGAATAAAAACAATAAACATGATGCATAGGTTTATATTAAAAATGGCTTATTAAAAGCAAGAAGACCTTATTCTCAACATTGGCCTAAAAACTCTGAATTAGTCAAGGACACTTGACAGAAATTAGTGACCAAAGAACTCCTTGTTACACAAGTTGTGTGCTAATGTGATTCATATTTTGGCAGGTAAACCAGAACTCTCCCAAAAAGGCAACTTCAGAAGAGAAGGTTTCATCTTTTTATTGAGGTTTCGTATCAGGTAATTTTTGTTGTTCTTGACAAAACTATTCAAAATGAAACTCACCTGAGGAGAGAAGTACAGGAAGGTAAAGTAGCAGTACACACTGCAAAAAGTACTGTAGAAAGTTAGTTATATCAAGCAAAGCTATTCATTAGTACAGCCAAGGATACTTCTGATTTGAAAGCAACTGTATTATGTTTTAACTAGCAATTAGTATTTCAGAATTCACATGGATTAGGAATTACAATGCAAATCATAGTGGAAATAGCAGAACACTGGAAAAGATCTTTACCAGTACAGAAAAAAGACCCAACAACTTAATCTGCATCTTTAGCCTGAAAAACATATTTTGTACAGTCCATGCTGATTTTTATTTTCTCTGTTAAAACACACTTAAAAAGAGATTTAACTCTAAGGTTGTTTTATCAACACGAAGCTAGCTAGATATGAAACACTGCTCAAAAGCTGTTAAGGGCATCTTACAGTACGTAGAGAAGCTGGAAGAAAAGGTCAGAGGAGAATGTCAGGGGAGAAAGGTAATAGAAGCAGCCTCCAAAAAACAGAGGAAAATAAACAGTAAATAGTAGGAAACGTAAAAAAGATCATCTTTATCACCACGCATGATCTAACTCTGCTGAACAGCTGCTAGTGGGCTTTAATGCCGTGTCAGTGACATTAACACTGCTTATTATTTTCTTTTATGTTTTCTGACACATCCCCTCAATTGTGTGCATTTCTAAAAACTCACCACAGAAGATGGCAAGGTATTTGCCCACAGGGACCGGACTGGCAGGAACCCAATCAGTCTCTTTCCTACAGTGGAAATTTGTCATTTCAGGATCCAAAGATGTTTTGAGTGGGCACATTTTCTGTTTTTATTCCCTGAGTTATTACGGGATATGAATGTCAATAATAGATAAGCACATCGCAAACAGACTCAGCAAGTTCTGCCTTTTCTGCCCCTGGAGAGCCACCGCTGAAGCAATATCTCAGCGCTAGGGTGGCAGTTCTCCCTGGAGGGGGACAAGAGACAAATCCCTACCACTCCATAAGCCCCCTGGCCTGCACCATCTGATGAATTTATAGTCTCCAATACAGTTAGGTGCATATAATTCAATGTATTGCTGAAGACCAGTTACTGTATTTTATAGCTGACATTACAGGGGTTATATTTTTCTACGAAATAAAACAATATTTGTTTCCTGAAAGGGAAATGTGCTGTCTGTAGCTATCAGCAGCCAACAGTTGCTGCTGGCTAGAGCTAAAGGAGAAAAAAGAGGGGGATTTTACTTTAGCAATATTGTGAAGAATAATTTATCATTCACAGTGCTTTTTCAGGATCGGAGGGCCCATTTGAAAGTCACTATAGGGTGACTGCTTTATTGCACTGTATTAAACAATTGTATTAAAAATAAGGGTTATAGAAGATATCCTGGCATGTCAAGCACTGCAACTGAATCCGGATTCCTACGCTGTACATGACTCTGGATGTAGGAGTGTGGGGTGTGGGGTGACTATCGCTTTGAGGGTCTGTAGCTGTTTGTCATCAGGCTCTGATTCTGTAATTGCCATGCACTTTACAGAAATTCATGAGTCCACTCTTGTAGTATATCTGTGGGGTAGAAAAGTGAATATGTGTTTGGGGGATTTGGGTTTTCCTTTGCTTTTGTTCCTATTTCAGAGCTTGGGAAAGCACTGGTGAGTGATTACATGGATTGCTCGCTGGAACATAGAGCTCTTTTGAGGCTTTAATGGCAAAAACAACATTCTGAAGAGTACTTGGTCGGTACAAACTAACACCAGTGATATCTGCCCCAAGAGGCCTCTGTTGGACTTTTCTGGGGCCACAGGAGGACTTACCCTTCCCAGAGGGATTACAGATCAGCTTCTTCTGCCCTACAAATTCCTTGCTTTAAATATCTATTTTTAACTGGTTTACAGGATACTGGTTTGGGGGTTGTTTGGGGATAATATTTTCTTTTGATAGTTTGTATTTTAAGCATATAGTGGACTGGCTAGCACTGCATATGAGGTCAGATATTGGCTATTACAAAGAAAATCACATACACTACTGTCCCATCACAGAGACTTCCTATTTATTGCTTTATTTCTTTGTTGTTGCTTTTAAGCTAAAGGACATCTGGGGTGCAGGAACACTTCTGTGAGGAGAAAGCAATTTTATTCTGTCTTCAGGAGTCAGGATATAAGAAATTATTCTCTTCCATGGTTTACATTTTTGCTAAGAAATAAATGCTACAGAGGACTTCAAGGAAGAGCTGTCAACAAGCAGGCAGAAACATCCAAAGGCTGCCCTGGTAGAAAGTCATGATAATATTTCAGCTTCTACAGCATTTAAAAGGCCTGTGAATGGTCAGCAAATGGGTAAGGTGGCTTGTAAGGATGCGGAGACCTTATACGGGCTTTGCATGAAAAAGCATGTAACATTTGCATTTTGCAGCAACATAGTAAAGTTATTTGGCCTTTCTATCATGGTGAGCCTGTACCAGACCCGTTGAAGGTGTATATGCCTCTGGGTCACGGACCTGTAGTCCTTTGGCAGGCGTGAGGCAGGCAATGAGCAGCTCTTGGGAGGACTCGGACGTGGACTTTGAAAGCACTGGAGAATATTTGGAGCATGACGTGCCCAAATTACATGAGGGACAGGGTCTGCCACCTCTGCCGTGGTGTTTGACACCGCGAGCACCTGGATGCCATTTACTGGGTCACTATGCACAGCTTATCTCCAGGCATCCCAAGCAGACCTGTGTGTCTACGAGTGAGAAAGGCAGTGTGATTTAGGAAACAGCCTGCCTTTCAGAGAAAGCCTCAGCGCTTGGACAGTCCATCAGCCTCTCCATGAGCTCCTGTATCTCTTGCTGCTCACAGTTCATTTCTTGTCCCAGGCGTTGGCTGTAATGAAGACGGGATGCTCTACAACTTTATGACAGTTCCATTTATTTCTACTATTTTCAGGTAAACCTAAGCAACGAGCAGCAGTAGCTTCCTCTGCAGCTTGATAAATGTCAGTATTAATTAAAGTTGTTCAGCGTAGGGTCAGGATTTTTTCCTCTCTCTGCACCCGTCTGGCAGGGAGGAGAAGCCTGACGGGCAGACGCAGCTGCTGAGCTGTCGACTGGAAATGTCGTCACTGGGCACGAGGCAAAGGAGCGGTAGCCGGTCTCTGACAAAACGAATTGGAAATAGTGGAAGCATTTTGTCACCTGCACCGCGCTGCCACTCAGCGCAATGTGGGGGAGGATGTCTGGATTTGGGTCTTGAACTTAATCCTTTGCTCCCCCAGCTGGGAAGTCTGCAAAGGCAGCTGTTCAGCCCATATGGAGGGGATAGTGCTCCCCCACCACTGCTATTTAATGATGCTTTCCTGACTGACACTCCAGAGTGAGCCCTTGATTCAGGAGGGAAGGTCAACACGACACAGTGCCTTTTAGGACACAGGGGAAAAAACAGGGGACGCCCCCCTCACTAAACCTCCTTGTGTCACCATGTATTTATATGCACTCTCTTCTGACACCCACCCCACCAAGACATTCGTAAACCCAACATCTTCTGTCAGCCTTGGGGGGGCTCAAGCAGCAATGAAAATTATGCTTCAGTGGTGGTGGATGTGCCTGTTTCCAACTGTGGCAGGTCTGAATGCAGCCAAGGCGCCATTCTGATGGTCACAGTGCTGGCATCCTCGCTTCTGTTACCTCTGTGAGCTCAGAGGAGGCCATTACTATCCGCTACAGCTGATTTTCATACAAGGTTATGAAATACTTCTCTTTTTTCTTCCCAACCTTTACTAACAACAGAGGAAAGAAATTCAAATGAACTCATGGGAGTTAAGTGCACGTGTTCTCCTAACTTGGACTGAAGTGTGTGCTCCACAGCGACTCACCACCACGCCTCAGCAACTTCCCCAAAGTGTTTTTCCTGGTACAGAAAACAGCTTGGCTTGCCCAGCAGGACCACTCCCACTTTTGCAGAATGTCGTCAAGAAAAACGGTGAATAGTTTTGCACACACTTTTCCTAAAGTTCAGCATAGTCTGAGAAACTGAAGCCAAAAGAGAGAAAGGAGACTAGGGAAGAAAATAACCTCTCCAGATCAAAGGGTGGATCCCAATGAATAAAGAACTGAAAAGAAAATGAGTTTTTTGTAAAACTATGTTTCTTATTAGACACACATAGAGACCTAGGCTTGATTTGCAGAAGCACTTAGTGAATAAAAGGAATGTAGTTCCCCTTGGCATCTGTAAAAGTCTCATCTACAAACACAGGTGTGAAAATGTAATTAAGTGAATATCCCTATTGTAAATGACGCCTCAGTTTCATTTCTGTATTGAGGTTTTTTTCTGTTTCTTTTTCAGATTTCTGGTACCCACAGGCAGGTTCTTCTGTCTCCTGCAGCTTCACCTTGATTCAGGTACAAATCCTCATTCCCTTGCTCTTGTTTGAATTTCTTGTAATCCTTTGATGACTGAATTTGTTTGTATAAAGTACTGCATTTTTTTCCACTGCTGGTCTGTACAAAGTATGTTTTTTTCTAGAAAGATATTGACTTCTGAAAGCCTCTTTTCTGTGAAGATGTCTGTCATGCCAAGTGTAGTAGTTAAAAAAAAATCCTGAGCAGAAGTGTCTTTTACCAGCATGAAAAATAATTATCAAGACTCTTCCACTTGTTCTCCTGGACTAATCTTACAATAGGTTAGGGTTTCTGTCTGCACACTCAAAAGAAACCTGGTTTCTGTAAATTTCCTTTTAATAAAAATATGTTACCTATGATAAATATATATTGTCTAGGTGAAATAAATCTGATCGTGAAAACATATTGAGCAGAAGTATTGGTGGGATTTAATTTCATCTCTGTAAAAAAAAAACAAAACACCAAAAAACAAACTGTAGCTATTGAATGCTGGTTTGAATTAAATTCTATTTGTTTTAATAAAAGTGTAGTGGCCTGAGTGTACATATATTTGTTTTAGCAGCAGTGCATTGGATCCAATAAAACTATATTGGCTTCACTGCTTATGTCTCCTTTTCAGAGAAAATGGATTGAATGGAAAAATGAAACAGGCATGAATCAGCCAGCCCTGAGGTTTCTTCTCAACTCTGGCATCCAAATAAACTGGTAAAAAAAGCACCCCAACTTTATTACTAAACATTGCTTTTAAATTTAAATACATTTTAGTGTCAAGGCTGCCCATGAGGGGTTTAATTGCCTCTGTAAAAGAGAGTTTTCAGAACCAGCCTCGGCTGTGGAGGGTCATTCGTTGCATCTGCTGGTGGCTGCAGAAGAAGAAACCTAAGCCGCTTGGGCTCTCCGTTCCACTGGTGTCAGTCAGGCTCGTTCGCAATAAAGACGCTCAGCTGATCGCCACATACCCACGATACCGCAGATCGAGTGTCAGCTCCTCTACCCCAAAGCGCAGGCACGCGCAGCACGGATGTCAATCATGTCCGCGCTGGGCGCTGGCTGCCGGGGGCTGGCATTCCCGCAGGGGCCCGGCTGCTGCAAGGGCTGTCTGCATACTCTCCCAGGAGCGGTCATTTCGGTCACCTGGAGGGAATGCTATACTTATCACTTTTGCACCAGATCTCACAAATGTCCATGTTTTCTACACAGTGACGTTACCCGAACATGTTACCGTGGGTAGGGGAGCCACCAGAGGCCAAGGAGGGGCTGGGCTGGGCTGGAGCATCTTCACAGTGGCTTTTCAGGCTGGTGTGCAGTAGATTCTGCTAAACAGGAATAAGCATGTGCTCAGCAGAGAGTCTTAAGTAAGTTAAAGTGTGGTTTAGCCATTTGTTTTACATTTTGACACTACACAGTCCCCTATTTTTAAAAAGAGCGAGGGCCTGATGAGAGTGGTGCTGTGCAGCTGGTTGGTGCCCTTGTTGAACATGGGAACACAGATCATCATGCTCTTTCATACATTTGTTTACAAAATCATTGCCACCCGTGTCAACACTCCTAAAAATGTCACCAGGTGCCCTTTCTAAATTCCCTAAATTGAATTAAAAAAGGAAAATGGGTTCCTGTCCTTTTCCAAGCTTCCTCAGTGTCACCGTTACAGCCAGTGCAACTGGAGGAGAGCTCCAGGCAACATCTCTGGGGTTAGAAAGGACACTTCACTCAGCATAGCAAGCACTATTTGCATATTTGCTAAGGGCTGAAATGGATGCTGTTGGCTGGCCTGGCTTCTCTCATACCTTAAATTGCTGTAAGCTGACAACCCAACCTGAGTAATGCTTTGTTTGATGCTGTGCTTCCTTTTAGGAGACTGGAATCAGGTTGTGTGAATCCAAATCTGCATGTTATTCCTTCATGAGAAAACATGATATGCAGCAACTCATTTACAGTTTACGCTGAACCGGGTGCCCCAAGGACTGCGGGAGCCAATCCAAGTGAGGAGAATTTGGCTGCAGCACTGGTTTAGCTGTGGGAGAGGAGATGGCCGCAGGCTTCTTCAGCCCTGGCTCCTCAGAAAACTGTGAATGAAGAAATAATCCAAAGAAAAGCAAAGCAGCTGTTAGTGAAGCAATATTCAGGTAAAAATCCAGCTGAGGGGTGGGTTTGAGAGTACTGCACTGAGCTTCACCAACAAAATCCCCATGACCTTGTGGAGGGCTTCACCACCATACACATGATGGTGGTGAAGGTGGCAGACCTCGTGAAGCATCTAGATAGCCGATATGATAGCGCTAGAGAAGATTGGTGGGTGCCAGTAAATAAAATGGCTGCAGACTTCACGCTGATGTTCTGAGAGATGCTCCCTGCACAGGGCTGTGCAGAAATGCAGATACCTGTGAGGAGCTGAGAGACGTATAGGGGAGAGGAGTTTGGATTTTTTTTAAGAATCTGGGAAATTCTTGGGGGACCCTACCTAGGAAAGGTGAGCTCTACCAAAATCATGATAGGACCAAGCATCTGGCACTTATAGTGTAAAAGTTTAAAGGAGAATTTTTAATTGGAAGCTGGTATAAATCTGGGTGCAGAGGAGTACACAGTCTGAGATGACAACCTCCAGGGGTGAAAACATAAATTCTACATCAGAAAGGGATTGGATAAATTAAGGGAGGACAAATCCCACCAGGGCCATTAAATTCTATGGTCCAGTTCCTCCTGGTTGCTGGAAGCTGGAGGTGTAAGTGGGGGATTTATTGGAGGTGCCAGGTCACGTGGCGTAATATGGGACTTCATGGACTCTTTCTTGATTCATGATCCCTGCACCAGACAGAATGATGGAGGTGATGATGGAGAAATCTTTAAACCGCCTGCCTACTGCAAGATAACCCGCCTGGGCCCCATGTCGCTCACAGCTCATCTCTGCCCCTTCTCACCTGCCACCCTGTCCGCCCCATAGCCACAGCGCAGTGCCAGCCCCACTCTCCAACCTCCTCTGGCTGATCCTCCACCTCACAATGAGCAGCTGACAGCTTTTCTGTCAAGCTAGGGACATTGCAGCCACCTGAGCAGCTCATGCAGGGATCTTCTGCTCCTTTTATCCCCTGTCCAGGCACGTGGGAGATGCCTTGTTTGAGTCCTAAATATGTTTCACTTAAGCCATGATGATGGTGTACTAAAGCGCTGTAAGGTTTGCTAGGTCTCTCTTTACATTGCTGTAATTACCATAATAAGCTGTTTTAACTGGCTCTTCTATGAGTAACAACAACATAAAAATATCACAGCATGTTTTCCTTTAATGAGCTACAACTTCTGTGTCATCTACCCTACACTTTCTTTTTGTCTGTGTTTGCGGTAGGTGCGGCATTGTTTTCATCTCCTCCTACAGGTCAGCCACTTTATCCCTGAGCCAGCAAGCTGGCCCTGGGACCCTCAGCTGGGCTTTGTCCGGGCTGCTCCAGTCTGGTAAAAGCCGTGGTGGTGATGCTGAGCGATGCCAGCACGGGGCACAAAAGCGTTCTGCCTGCTCGGCCCCTCCGCCAGCAGCGAAGTTTTCGGAAAGGCTCAGGAAACGAGGCAACGTTGCCTGTGGGTATCATGACCAGCCGAGCCAAGGGAGGGGACATTTGCCACCACGGCCGTGGGCCCTGCCAGCATGTGGGTCACACCACCCGGCTGCTGCAGATGCTGCAGGGAATGCATTACCATCACCCGCGTCTCGTGTCCATTTAAGGACACCAGCAGAAAGAGTGATGACAAAAGGGATTGATACCCAGATGCTAAGGCAGAAGTTCAGTGCCAGGGCTGGTAACTGATACAAGTGACTACAGACGAGCTGTGAAGCAGAAAGGGTTTTGACTATGTGGCACAGGGATTTGAGGGACAGCTGCGGAGATCTTCCTCCGTCATTGCTGCTGGCAGCAGGCACTAAAGCATTGCCCCCACTCCAGCCATCCGCTCACACCACTGCCACCCAGCTCCACCAGCCGGGTCGCCAGGAGTGCCTCTGCCCCTCGGCCCTCGCCCCCCAAACACTGCTGTGGGAGAGCCAGCACGCAGGCATGCAGCACGGTCCAAAAAGCCTCAGTCAATTACGCTGCCGTAACATCACATCAGCGAACTCACAGTTTGAGTGCTTATGGCAGATGGACGAACACTTGTCAGTTATCTGGTGCTGAGCGAGAAGCAGATTTATTTCCAGAGCTCGCAACTCTCATTTCTCCCAGCTGAAGCTGCAAGGCAGAGTGTGCATCTGTGATATTTTCTTTCAGACGCGGCTATGTTGCAGTGAGGTCTATCATCAAAAGCGATGGGATTTTTGGCGTGTTTTTATGGGGTAGGCAGGAAGGAGGGTGGAAGGTGTCGCTGCTTTCCATAGCATTGGAAGCTGTTTGAATTCACAAAAGCATGAACTGAATTTCCAAATCTCAGCCATACCCTGCGTGCGCTGACAGCTGGTTCACCAGCAAAGGGCTGCAGAGCCCCGTAAAGCAGGGTGAAAAGCACTGGGTAGCCGCACTGGGGTGGTATTAATGTGCACTCTAAAAATAAAGGAAACTGTGAATTGCTGCCTTGGGCCCATCCAAGGGTCCACTCAGGCCTGTCTCCAGTCCCGGCCGTCGGCAACATCAGCTGTTTCGGGAGACTGGAAGGAAGGCAGCTGCACTGCTCTCTTGAGTAAGGCTGGCTTAAAACCTGAAAGCAACGCAAGGGCTACAGAAGTAACTGCACCAGCTACAAAAACAGCGTCGTATGCTTTCTGACAACATTTCTCCAGCGAGACACCAGTGCAACACAACAACTCTTGGCAGGCAGGATCTAACAGGGGCAGAAATATATTCTGAGGTGTGAGATTTACTGAAACCTCTAAAGGAGCAGCTGCAAGAACCTCACTTACTGGCCATTTACCAAAGCTCTTTTATTGCTCAAAAATATCCTTGTTTTAAGAAATTTGGACAAGATGTACAATTTTCAAATGTCCATGAAAGGCATCAATGCTGCTACTAAGGGATATCTCCTTCTAAAAAATGCACTATAAGATTTTATATTTTATGGGGGGTTTCTTTATGGGATGGGTACGATTTACCGGAAACTGGTCCTGAACTCAATCAATGACTTTTAGTTCCTTCATCTTTAAACCTGGCCATGGAGGGTTATTAGTGCCTCCTGACTGGAATATGGTTTTGGTAGAAAGAGCAGTGGAAAGTACTCATCAAATGGGTACCAATTTTATAAACCCTTTTCTCTGTTTATTTTTGATGGGGTCTGGCTTACAATAACAGAAAGAATTTCATTTGGAGCAGGTGGAGTATTCTGAGATGCCACTTTTTTTCCCCGCTGAAAAAGATAACACAAGCGAAACACAAGGGAAATGGAAAAAAAAAATCAGGCACTGTGCTGATTGCAAGGAAATCTGTTTATGCATGATTTGAAATCAGAGCAGAGTTCCACTTCATTCTGTCTTGTGCTGTTGTGTTTCATATTTCATGCTTTGGTTAACACTTATTCAGTCTATTCCTAGAGGCTGTGACAGGTTGTCCTGGAAGTTTCTAGACTTGCTGAGCATACATTCTCCACAGAGCATGTCAAAATGAAAGGAACAAAGAATTCATTCATTTTTATGCAAAAAAAAATTAATATTTTAAAGACTCAACCTTTTCTTCTGACATTGTAACGTGAAACACGTAAGTCATTAATACATAAGTTACCAACAGCTTTGAAGAAAACAAAACAATTTTGTGTGGAATTTCCTTTCCAGAATTGAAAGAAATACAGGCGGAAGAAATTGGTTCTCCTCCTGAATTTCAGTGAAATTAAAAATTAACGGTATTATTTAAAAAAAAAAAAATTCCTCTTTTCAGTCATTTCTAATTTTAGCCAGTTTCAGGGGCTTAATAGAGACTTTTTCTTCTTCCTTGTCATGTGTCTGTGGGGAAGGAAGATATGACCAACACGTAAGGGTCAGGCCTGGGCTTGTCAGCTTGTGCTTTGGCTTCATCATGCACTGACCGGGTCTGATTATAGCAAAAATGCTTTAGAAATGTGGTAACACCATCGCGACCGTCAGCACATAGAGGATCCTTTGGGAAGAGAAATTGATGGGTGGAGATGACCGCATTTGGACAGGACTCTGAAATTCTACCTGTATTTCATCCTGTTTTCCCAAGCCAGGCACTCTGGCCCTCACCACAAGAAAACGCCCAGTCTCATGGATCTGAATGAGCATCTTGATCTGCCGAGTGGGCACCACAAAAGGGTGCTACACTTATTTTGGTGTAAAGGCCTCGCGTCTCCCTGGCTTGGTCCTGGAGCTATCGGTGCGACTCGGGAGCCTGCATGAGCTGGGGTGCTTTTAATGCACAGTTTCTATCCAGATGATACCCTCGCCCCCTGCCTCGAGGATTTCCATCAGGGTCTGACAGCAGGGCATCAGCTGGGCTGACTCGGACCCTAATAGCGTTTCTTGTGCTGGTGAGTGCTAGGAGGAGGGCAGAGAGACGCGCCAGGGGCTCCCCCGGGCTCCTGGCTCCCTCCTGCTTGGGGATGGTTTGCCTCCCAAGCCTGGGAAATGGCATCAGTGCCGAGGACAAACGCGCTGTTTCCCAGCTCCGTTATAAATCTGCCACTAAAACACACAGCTGAGCGGTCCTTTGAAAACGAAGAGAGAGAGTGACTCTGCAGCAGTCATTTGATTTCTGGGCTAATGAAAGGTGTGCACAGAGACACACTCACATACGCAACACACACACCTGCTCAATGATCGGGCAGGCAGTGCGGCACTACATTTTCATTAAGATCTCTGCCCCCCGCCCCATCTCCGTGTTTGATGCCCCAGGAAAGGCAATTACCCAGTTCGCGTTCCTCGGAGCCTACCTACAGGCTGAGGAAACACTTCACCAGACGGGCAGTGCCCAATGCCTAATGACATCCTCAATCTTGCTTTATAGCCATAGCTGCAAATGAATTTAATTTTTTTTTTCCCCTGGCTGAATCCCTGTGTTCTTTGGATTTCAGGTGTAGACCCTGAATATTTTTGGTCACCTTGTGTGTCGTGAAAGATGTATTTTTTGTGGTTAAAAAATAAACCAAGGAGCGGGGTGAAGGCTGGCGTTTCGTATACCAGGGAGAACCGCTGCTCACTCCAGCTGACACCTAGCACACTCATCCCTGGTCTCTCCCACTTGCCTTCGCCATTGAGGAAATTCAATCCACTGCCATGCATTGTTATAATAATCTTCCGCTCCTGGACACCAGTCCGAGTATGACATTCACACAAAACCGATGTCACACGCATCTCGTGCAGGCTGTGCTTCAACGGTACATCTTCATTCCCCACTGCCACGATGACTTCCAGTCTCCATTCCCATTTGCAGCACTCAGGGCTGGGCAGCACAAGGAAGAGGAGCCGGCTGTGGCATGCCTTCCTGCTACGGCTTTCCTAGACCTGACTTCTTTTCTTTCTCCCTAGGGCAAAAATCCTCACTTGTGTTGGTGGCTACAGCCTGTTGATACGCTCTGACCTCAGCCATGTGCAAAACGTGGGGTCCTCTTCAAGCATGTCCCCTTAGCTCATCTGCTCCTCTCTGAAAACATCCAGTGCCTCCTCTTTTCCAACCCAGTCAGGTTTTTGAGAGCTTTCTGATCTCAGTTTAAGGCTCTTTGCGGTCTTGCTTCTTTCTATTTATTGCTCTTGATTCTTCCAAGGAAGCCAGCATTTCCACAGTCCATTTTTTTAACAAAACAGCTCTCATGCATTTTTCAGTACTGTTTCTCATGCACAGTACATCACTCCTGAATTATCCACGGGGTCTTGGTTTCTTCCCATCCCTTCTCAGCTTTTACCATGAAGGTTTGTTCTATTAGTGGTTCAGAAAAGGGTCAACTAGGATAAATGAAATTTATTTTAAAATATAGGTTCATGCTGTTGTGGGGGTTTTTTTCCCCCTCTGCCTTTTATATGCTGGATGCACTATTGGTTCATGAGCTTTTCTAAATAGAAGCTATGTCTTTTTAGACACACAAATAATAATTCAGGGTAATTCAGCCTGATACTGCAGCTCTCCCTCCAAGCTGAGGTCTCCAGCCAGCGCTACTAAGGCAGGCAAGATGCTCATTAAGATCCCCTCGGCAGCCAGCCCCACTTTATGTCGGGTAGAAACAGCTCATGGAGGAGTCTCACTGCTGAGGTCTCAGGGAGTACAGCTGGGACCCTGTGTACTGCTGGGTGTGGTGTGTGGGCACGTGAATATATCATGTCCTTGCCCTTGATGTGGTGCAATTCAGGCTGTGCTGCCCCAGAGGCTGGCAGGACTGTGGTGGTTGGGGATGCTCACCCGGTGATACCATTGCACCAGGCAGGTTTGGGGTGTCATGAGACTGAGCTTCTGTGGGGACTCTGCTCTGCCCTGCAGAAGCATGGCCCTCTTTCATGAATTTGGTGCTTTCATCTCACCTAAGATCAAGGCTGAGAAGTACAAAGGCCTGTGAAAATGAAGAGCAAAAGGAGAGGAAAATATTCCTGTGGGTTTCAGAGGCAACTGCCCAGCACCATTGTCAATCTGACAGAAATCAGCCCTTCATTTGGGATTTCAGAAAAAATGGAGCTGATTCTTTGGCCTTATCCAGCTTTTGCCTCTACCTATCCACATGTGGATGTGTTTGACCCTCCAGAAGGGTATTCAACGACCCATGGAGCAGAGCCCCCAGGCATGGGAAAATGGCTGCAAAACCACAAGGATTTCAAACACAAAAGCAAACTGTACACATACACCTCACCGCTCCTACACCCACACTAGCAAACAAGATGAATGAAAAAAATAACCAAGGCTTCCAAGTTTTTGCCTGGTTTTTATAGGGCTTTACAGTAAATCAATTACAGAAATACAATCTGAGGTCATTTCTCGAAAAGTTTTCATAGCTCTCTAGTTAAAGCCCACTCTAACCGTGAAGTCCTGCTTTAAAAACACATCCTCTGCTCAAATTTGCGTGAACATATGCACTGATTATATCTGACTATGTAAGTTGAAGGAAGAAGGGTAAACAGCACTGGTATTTTTAATCATCTCTCACATCCAGGGGCCGAGAAAGGGATTACATTAAGTGGGCTAGTGTTGCTGGTGGTTTGAAAATGGATTCCCTTTGCCCAGGCTTCCCAGCTCTTTTCTGTTTGCTTTCTTCACACATTAGGGCAACAGAGCCTGGCTGGCGTGAACGCCCATGGAAAGCCCATTTCAAGGTTGCACGCTTGAATACTGCATCACAGCAGAAGTGCCGGGCTGAGATGACAAAACTCTACCAGATCCTCGAGCTTAAACTTGCCTAATGAGGGACAACAATTCTTCATCCACCACTGCTGTGACCATTTCTCTTCATTCTGTGCTCTGCAATTAGGACATTTAAAATGGACAATGCTTAACACAGCAAGAGTCCCAACTCCTCAGGAAATTTTTCCAGAGCCCGGGCACACAGGCAAGTGAATGAGGTTTTGACTGTGCCATTAGAAACCCAGCCTGGGGATGCAGGTGTCTTTATTTGAAGTGAATGTAATAAAAAGAAGATTTAATTTCAGCTCTGCACATAGGCAGCAGAGATTGCGGTACAACCACTTTTCCAGGGCTGAAGCTTTGGCAAAAACCCCTCCAGCAGGATAAAATTTATATTATCAGTCGAAAACTCTTCCCCTGATCACAAAATTTGCATTCTTGCAGACGGAGGAAAAAAATGACCCAGTGTGGTAGCACTCATGATGAACTCAGCCTTCTTTTGAACAGGCAGGTTGAAATACTTGTAGCAGACCCTTCACAGTCTATCTGACCTGTTAGGAGAGAAGAAAGATAATAAATTGGACAAGTAAATTTGAATTACAAATAAATTAGAGGAAGCCACAATCTCAGCACTGACATTCGGTAAGGGAAAAAAAGAAAGATTTTGTGCAGGTAAATTATCTACTGCAAATTATTTACTGAACTCTGCTGCGAAGAGCTCTCAGGATGGGGTAGACAGAAGCACGTACTTTGTTTGCTGGTTCAGGCTTCTGGTCCTGAGAATCAATCTTCGACTATTAAAAAAACACCGCTGCCTTTTCAAGTGTAATTTATTCAATAAGATGGGTTTTTTTCAGAATGCTGCAGAGATTCTTGATTTTCATTTGTCTTTGTCTGGAGATGTGAAATAAGTTTGCCATATTGTCTATTTCATGCTAATTTCTCAATATATTCATATATTCCTTTTGGATATGGGATTTGTGAAGGACTTTGCTGACTCTCAAACACTGCTGTTAAAAATGGAGATAAACCTGCTGAAGATAATTTAACTCTATTTCCATATAGCAGGTAATATTAAAACTAATGGTATATGAGAGGAACTGGTGGGTTTTTTTGCTTTGAATGTTTTAGAACACTTGTAAGGAGCAGTGGTCCTTGGGTGGGGAGCGTGGAGCCCTGGCTCCTGCTCCATGCTGTGCTGCCAACATATTCACCCTCTGCTTGAGGTGTTGGAAGAGGTCCTGCCAGGTTGGGACCAACCATGCTACCCCCTCAGTTCAACCTCCTTGCTCCCAGGAGACCTTGTATCTCATGAGGAGCTCGTTTCATACGCACAAGTAAAATGTTCTCCAAAGGCACGGGTGCCTCTTGATCCAGCCCAGGCAGCAGCAATCTTCCTGCTGCTTTCAAGCCAAGTCCTTCGAAGCAGGAGCAGAGAGTTGTGGTGGGGGGGTGAGGCACAACATAAATACAGGGGCTGGAATAACACCACCGTAAAGGTGCTCCCTGGGACACAGATGCAGGCAGAGCAGCACATTTTATGCCTTCTGTATCTTTATCTTCCAACTTTATACACACTTTGGGTTGCCACTGGGTTATTTTTAGGTCATTTCAGGAATATATATTTCTGCAAGAGCTGTTTCTGGGAGCTATGCCAAATTGAAAACTGTAGTAACCTATACATCCCCCGCAAGGATGTATACTAAACAGCCGCTGCCATTCTCTTCCTTGCTACTCCTCGCAGCCCCTGGGGAGAAGGCACATCAGTCTGTAGGAAAAAGGAATGTAAAATAAATGCCCCTGCAAGGCTCTGGAAGCACCAGGCACCCAGCAGAGCTGCAGGCACACGTCACCCATCACCCAGACAGCCTCTCCCCACACAGACGTTGATGCACCAAGGGCAGTAGGAGTGTTTTGGAGGTGTCAGGGAAGGGTGGGAGGGGACAACGCTGGAGTACAGCTCCCGTTGTTCCCTCAGAGCTGTTCTGATCTGTGTTCTGATGTGATGAACAAAGCAGATGGGAGTTATCTTGTCTGATAACTGGGCCCTGCAACAACTTCTGTAACTCCAGATGTTGTGGCTTGCACGGTTTGGAAATTCCTTGTATTAGAAATGTGGGTGTGGGTTTGGAGTCCTGGAATTTTATCTGGGAGCATCTCTCCATTCATCATAAATGCATCGTGAACCGACCAGCAAATCTGAGTTTCTCTGGGTTCGGATGCACTTGCAAGGGTTTGAGGCAACTGGAAAATACAATGTGCAAACAAATCCCAGGCACTGCTGGGGCAGGGCAGAAGCATGGCCCGGAATACAGAAGTGAATCGAGCCTCTGGCAGTTGATTTGCATTTTTTCAGGATTTGAACCGTTCTGTACTTGGTGTAGTAGGGCACAGTGCTTTGAAAAGTGGCCATATCTATCGAGCACAGGTGCTTCTCTCTTCTCATCACTGGCAATGCTTTAGAACTAACAGAAAACAACTAAATCCCTTTTCACAGCACCATCTTTTCCTGGTTTGGGTGTCAGGATTTTGCTTATGTGTCTTAGTCAAGTCTATAAGCCATGATGCTGTCAGGATTATGGGGAGATTTTTTTTTGCTGTGACACTGCCTTTTTCCTTTATCACAAAAGTATGGATCAGCTAAATTCTGCTGTATGTAGGGGACCAATTTTCCATAAAAGAAGTTAATAGAGAAAAATAATTTAAATGCTAAATTACCCCCCCTCAAATGCAATGTTTTAGTCCAATGCCTCCTCAATGTCCAGAACAAATTTTGCCAAGAAAGAGTTCTATAAGGAATCTGTGTCAAAGGAGATCTATTACCTGATAGATAAGTAATGGGCTTCATCATTCATTTTTATAAACCATGGGAAGGGGGCAAAGGAAAGAGGAGGAAAGTGAGTCTGTTGGAAGAAGGCTGTCCGTTGGAAGCATTACCCAGGCAGTGAGATTGCATGTCTGCATGCAGACTTGAAAAGACACAGATCATCAGATACCAGCGCATGCCTTTGAGAATGGGTCATAAACATTAGAGGAAAGGATACAAGGACAAAGGGAGTAGCAGAGCTTTAAACCACAGAGGTTATTTAAGTGTGTGTATGTACGTGTGTGTGTGTGTGTCTGCTTATGTGTAAATAAGCAGGATCAAGAATTCAAATCTGCTAAACAACAATACCGAGTTAAAGGCTTGTTTATAACAGTATTGCTCAACACTCCTCTGCCTCCCTCCTTCAAGCTTTGCTGGGAGCTATATTAAAATGCACTGTACCGTACCATCTAAAATACACAGGGGAACTGAGGAGGCATGGAGCCATGGGAGCTGTACCAGGTAATGTGTCTCTCCATAGCAGTAGCTCGACCCATTCCCAGGTGCTGGAAGGTAGCTCTCTGCCCCATGAGGTTGTCAGCGTGTTGCTGACCTGGGACAATGAACTCTCCCTCAGTCAGCCCCACGGCATGTTTTAGGAGTCAGCACGGGTCTGGGACAACAGGCAGTTTGGATGCCATCACACCTTTCTTAGAAGGTGACCTTGCTTAGAAGGTGCTGCGTTTCAGCACATAAGCATCGTATATATGAACCGATGCCTTCCAAATGAAATGGCATGATTTGCAGCCTGGCTGTCATCCTTCCACACAACACCACCAGCTTCACGGGAGAAATAGTCAATAAAAGTCTCTTAGTGGCATACAGGTATTTCTGACTGCTGCTCCCTCCTCTGCTCATCTCGCACTCTTTGGAAAAGAGTTTAAACCAGTGGTGGCTTCAATAACACTTGTTTGGGAAAACAAAGTGGAGTAACGGGAATTTAAGGAGCTGGTGAACTGTGGCAGCAGCGAGCTTCTAGAAGCTATTTGCATGTTGCTGTCCATAACAGACCTTTATTCTTCTTGCAACTCAGGGGCGGGAAATGGGAAGCTGATAAGGCAATAAGTTGGTTTGTTCATCTTGCAGAAAGCCAGAAACCGAAATGGGCAATGATGATGTGTGAAGTCCTAACACAATGCGATGCATCAGAACCACATCACGCTCAAGACCCAGCAGAAATGAGGATGTTCAATGGTTTGAATTCATCGAAAACAGGGAGCATTTCTGAGCTGTTTGCTTAATGCTATGTCTTTATTACAAATTTTGCTGTTCCCCTCCAAAATATGTTAGCATGTGTCACAGCTGGAAGATAAACAGGGTGTGCTCAATGCTCAGGCATCCTCTCTGTGGAGGGAAACAGTAGCCCTGTAAAAGACCTCCCACATGCTCTGGGAATGTGGCCTTGAGCACCTGGGGTCTCAAAGGGAAAAATATTTTACGTGTAGGTAAGCACATGGAGCCCACCAAACACATGCACACACATATTCCAAAATCCCTTATGTACTTGCCTTTGAACGGACTCTGATATTAATAATAGTCTGCCAAAACCAGAATATACTGTTGGCTGGAAGCTCAGCCTCAGCTTTAGTCACTCACCTGGCCTCTGCAGTGGTGGAGGGATGTCCCACCAACAAGAACTTCAGAGTGTCTCGGTCCCTTTCCTCTGGTTGTGGCCTTTTCCTCTGCAATGCAGCCATACAAAGAAGTCCAAAAGATTTACTCCAGTTCTTGGGGCTCTGAATTTTTGAGACATCTGATCCGTGAAAGAAAGAGAGGAAGGCTTTCTGTCTGGAAAAGGGGACACAGCAAAAAATCAGAAGGCAAAAAGTAGTTTTATTTGTAGTTTCATTCTCTCTCTCTCTCTCTCTCTGTGCAACCTTGAATGTAGGAAGAGGTATTGGTCTCATGGGATGTGCCAGCACACCCCAGCTGAGCAATACCTAAAAAGAGCACCCACTGTGCATCCATGGAAGCCCCTGGCAGCCAAGTCGGAGGACGGTCAGACTGGTGAAGGAGTCTGCTGCCGCAGGGTGAAGGGTCACCAGGGGGAAGTGGTAGCTCTGGCACAATCTGCTGGCATTTGTATAAATACCATAAAGCTTTCACATCTGCTCCTCTCGCAGGCCTTTCTCCAATCCTGCTGGCTATGGTGCAGCCCCAAGGCTGCTATATGAGTATCAATTTTCCATAGATTGTTCACCAGATGTGAAGAGATACACAGCGAGTTGTGCCCAGGGCAGGCTGGCCAGCATAGATGCAGTCCAGGCTCTTCACAAGGTGACTGCTGAGGGACTCCAGAGCTTCTCTTCATCTTCTGCCAGGTGACCATGACAGTCCTCAGAAGCAGCAGGACCGTTGTGAAGCTGCCACATGTGGGATCCAGGATTAATGCACGCTTAAAGCACTGCAAGTGGTATTTTCCTAGCAGATGAGCTTAAACGCCACTTTTAAAGCTACTGTAACAGCGAGTGACATAGGGAGGTTACAGAGATACAGCAGAGCTTCAGACTATTATTATTGTTATTGCTGAGTGCAGTTGTCCTAGTTTCAAGAGGCAAGGCTGATGAAATTTATTGCTATATTAATAATCTTCATCATATTCTTTTTTGTGGATCTGTCTTGCCTGTTTCTTTAAAACCCATGAGATCATCTGCTGCCTGTTAATGGAAAGCAGTTTAATTCAAAGGAGGATGAACTGACAGATTTTTGTTCCCATGAACTGTAGAAGAAATCTAACAAACCAGATGCAGATGGATCAATACAGGCTGTTCTTTATTTATCACCCTCTGTCTTCCTCACTTTATTTTTATGGCTATTAAAGATGCTATCATTGATATACCATTTTTGACTGTCTCTATACAGTGTATACACTGGACAACACTGCCATTGATATTCACGTAAAACGCTGGGGTATTGAATGACCTAGGAAAGTGGTGCAGCCTGTCTTTCTTTTCTGCAGCACTAGGTTTAGCTGGGGCTGGATGTCTAGTGAGTAACATTTCTGCTGCGCTCCAGTAGGCGTGAGCGAAGCTTGATCTTTGCTCTGAGATTTTCTTCAAGTGTGCTTTAGGTTTCCTTTAGGTGAGACTTTAGCCGGTGAGTTCCTGGGCTCCCTGCCTCATTAAAATCATTCCCTTTGGGCTTGTGACCACCAAGAAACATAGCAGTACTTGGCTGCAGTGCTTTGATGGTGCGATTTCAATTAAAACTCACTACTGGCTACAGACGAGGGGGAATCATGATCCAAACTGTGACATTTTGTCACGAGTAAACAACTGATGGGAGCTGAGTGAATCTGAAGCTTGACAGGGCTTGTCCTTGCCTGCACTGACTGACAGCATTGTGTCAGCTAATTTGACTGTCGACAAGAGAATTAAACCCCGCTATGGAAACACGGGTATCAGAGATGAGAGTGTTTATGCTGTAGTCCTGATTGCAACTGCTGGACAACAGTCACCCGCAAGCCAGTTCTAAATGATCCACCCTGAACCTGGTAGCAGTCTGGAGGTAGGAAACCGAATTCAGCAATGACTAGTCACTCCACTGCCTGGGGAGATTTACGGCCTGACACGTACTTTCAGTTTAGGATCTGAAATTGGACTGAAATTGGACACTGAAAGCTTGGTCTTCCAGGCAAGTCAGCTCAGCTCTTGTTAATGGCAAAGCAAAGGAGAACAACACCCCTACGCTTATAAAAAGCAGCTTCAAATGCCCTCCTGCAGCAAGATTTGCCTCAGATGTCAAAATGAGAGTGTGATGCTCTTGTAGGTCTGGCACCAGTAACTAGTGCTGTGTAGTTGGGAAATCTGGTCTATCTAGGCAGCCTGCACTGACTGAGGCAATCCCTGCAGGTTTAGTAAGAAGAAAGCAGGTGGAAATCCAGGGCTAAAGCCTTACCATAGGAGGAAATATTATTCTAGTGACTCAATTTTCTAAAAACAAATGGTGTGTCATTTAAATTGGGACATCTGTCTCTAGCAGCCCAGCACCTCTAATCAGTTACTCACCTTTACATTTGAATGCAGTGAAGGCAGAGGTACTGCATTTACAATCATAGCAGATGACTTCATCCCTCTGAAATGACTTTAAAAGATTAGAATTCATAGATTATTTATTAACTCTTACTCAATGTATTTCCAGAATGGGAACAACATATTGCATCAATGTCTAGTTCCACAGTTTAACTATTTTAATTAAGAGGGAAATGTATACTGCTGTAAGGAACTCAGCCCACATACCACTGTGCAAGGCTTTTTCCTTACTGTTTCCTTTTTAGTACAAAGCCTTTGTTCCTTTAAACTCATGTTAATAACAGCGATCATAACACTGGAATCTTCCGGTGATAACTCATAAATAACAGTTCCAGCTAAAACAAGGCTGTTCAGCCAAGCCATCCAAAACAGGCAACCCAAAAGTTTAATTGACCAGTTTTGATCGTGAGCATCTGATTCACAGGCTGGCAGAGAGATTTGTGACGGAGTGACACTGGCAGCTTAACCCAAACACTCCTGCTGCCTAGATAACAAAAAACATCTTGTGTAAATTCATGACAGCAACTGCAGCATATCCAGAGTTGTTTTCCTTCCTTGTTGGGTTTTGTAGAAAATCTCTCCCCTACTAAAACCTTCACTTGGTTCCTGGGAAGTAAAACGGCTTGCCTTACGAGCGGTAAAAAAAGACAAGACAAGCATAAACACTGCGTTCCAGACCTCCAAACCAGGTGCCAGTCCAGATGAAATATAAAGCTGTCCACGCCTAAGCAGATCAAGTTTTCCAAGGAAGGCTGAGAGGGGTCAAGCAGATGAGGAGCCAGACCCGTCTGCTGCAGGAGGAATGATGGCTCCTTCCAACAAAGCAGGGGAAACAGCAAGAGGTAAACACAGCCGTGGAAGCCTGCAGGAGCTGATCAGCACCCGCACAGAAACGAGCTGCAGGCCGGGCTCCTTTGTGGGAAAAGGCAGGGATCAAAGTCAGAAGGCAGAGTGTACTGCACTGTGATTTACTATGACAACGTGTTGTCCCACCAGAAAAAGAAAACAATATAATTTAGATGCTGTCAGGACAGAATGTCACCTTTAAAGAAATGGAGATCTAATTATCAAGATATCATTTGGGAGTCCTGGTATGGAATAGTTCACAGACACAGTGAAGAATTAAAGCCTTTCAAACTGACATAAACATAGTTTTCCTGTATCTGTAGTACTTATGATTTTCAGCTAGGTTAAATGCATCAAACTTAACCATTGACCATTTAAAAATACACTATATATTGCTTTTAGGCTTGGTGTAAAGTGTTACTACATGCTAAGATCCTAAGGACTAGTATGCCCTCAATGTTGTTTAACGATTTGTTAAACTGCTACACTTCTATGGTGCCATCCTCAAATGATAAGGCCCATCTGAGAAATGCAGCAAGAATTTGCAGGATAACACCTATAAGATTAGGATAATTCAAAAGCCACAAGAACTTAGAACCCGAAAGAACACCCATCAAGTTCATGTCAGGCTATTACAAATGGACTTGTTCGGTTAAACAGCTGAGTTGCTTTTTCATGCTCTTGCACTTCACTTCTACAGTGGTGAACTCAAGAGCAAAGCAGTTACCGGGAATCACCAAGCTGGACTGAACAAGAATTGCCTTAAAGCCTCATCAAACGGAGCATGAGACTCAGGTTCCAAAAATGAATTCATCATTTTATATTAAAAAGAAATTTCCTTTTGGAAAAGTGCTTTCACAATTCACTGAAAATTTTGAAATGGAAGATCTTGTTCCAGAAATTTTCACCATCTTTAATTTCCTCCTTTTTTCTGGACAAATGATTTTAGCACATTTGGACAATGCTTTGGACAGGCAGCCAAATTTGTGCATACTTACTAAACAAAGTGCTAAACAGTTCCATGGTTAATCCTTTGCTTGTTGCTACAAAAAAATAAATAACAATGCTGAAAAATTACAGTTAATTACACCTAAGAAAGGCAACTGTGGAATCTGGTCCTGCTTAGTTTAAGCCCTCCTGTTCCTCTGGGCCAAATCCAAAAATCCTTTTATGCAGTTTTTTATTTCCTCAAACTTCCTTTATTTTCTAGCTTAAATTCAGTGCATACAACATAACGGCTGCTGAGGTGGAGTTATGGGGCATGCTGGGAAAGGAACTCTGAGCTAGCAGTAATTTGCATGTTTAATTAACTACATAATCAGGACACTTGGGCAAGGCTTTTTTTTTCCAAGGAAACATTCTTCACCTGGATATGTTCCATTGTCAGACCCAGAAACCGCTTGTGGAAATATATGTGCCTCCCGAGCCGGGAACAGAAACTTCTGGAGCGAGGGAGGCACAGGGAGCGAGGGGCGTTCTCCTCCCACCAGGAAGGCGGGCTGAGCCGGCACTTGCAGCTGCACCTTTCACCCTCAAATGGAGGGCTCTCCCCACCAGCCTCTTCCAAGGTGGAGCTGTGTCTGCTTCTCCCGCCCCGGTCCACGTGGAAGAAATAGTTAATTTACTGGGAGAACTTCTCCAGCTCAATGATCATTACGTGAACAGACAAATAACATGCTTGGGAAGCGGTTTCCAGTCCGAATCAAGTACTTCAGGGATGTGAATGCAAACATCTCATGGTCCAGATAGCAGCACTGGACTTTTGGCTGCTGAGGCATGCCCTGTTTTGGGACACCGTCCCCACTCCCTCCCCTTTCTAACAACCAGGAGAGGGTCAGGCTCTTCTGTGGAACAGTCCAGCCACATATGCAAGTTCAGAGCTAAAGCTCAGGCTAAAGCATTCTTATTCCTGCTAAGACAACAGCAGATTAAATAGGATGAACTGATCGGCTATACTTCCTGTAAAGTTATCCCCAGAGATAAATGTACAATGTTGTTATGGAGGCTGTGGTGGTGTCTGCAGCGTAACTAAGGCTGACAGACTGCTTGCATGTGGGTGGCTGTCTTCCTTCCAGCTGTGACCAGCTGAATTATATCACCTGTCCCACTTGATATATTAGGATATGCCCAAACTCAAGATGCATGTTGCTGCAATAGGGAAATTAATGTCCACCACTGGAGGCAATTAATAATGATTAGGAGCAAAACAGCAGGGTTAAATCTGTGCGTTTAACAAAGTGTTCATACAGCTTTTTTATACTATACTTCAGCCACTGGGTTCTCTCAAATTTCTGCTCCTTTCTTAGGGGGCTAGGACAACCTCATCTTAATTAATGTGTAAACTTAGTTGAAATGTCAAAGTTGTTTCAGTGAGACATGTTTATTCATTACTTAATTCCAGCTTCAGCCCCGGTAGAGGAAAGCATCAAACATGCCTGTGTGAAAGAGTCTATAGAGAAAAATGTTAACGTTCATTTCTGTGTTCATTTTCATTCAAAACAGCACAGCTCTAGGTATTTGTGTTTGAAGTCGCTGCATCTCTTTGATTTCTGGACTCCTCAGCCAGTGTACTAAAAAGTGGCGGCAAATTGGCACATGGAAAATTCACAGTGGTCAGTTTAGTGCAACTCCTTAATTACCACAGAAAATGGTGAGCGATGGGTTATTAATTTCTCTTTTGTGGTCAAAACGTGATTTCAGATATGAATATTGGGCATCTAACAGGAACAGGATGCTCTTGCATATTTTAAACCTCCAGGATACAGGAAGCCGTGTGGTGTGCAGTGCTTTGCGATTCTCTGTAAGAAAGCACACGGTATTGGCAACTCCAGGTATTCCAAAATCGATGATTGAGGTTTCTAAAATTATAAAAATTTCCTTTTATGCAACTTTAATAATAATTAGGTTCCTCAACATTCCTGAGATTTACATGCATATATGCACATTCTCAGTTCTTTTACCTGCCTTTTTGTTTTTTGACTGCCTTTCTCACATTTTCACACCTTCCTTTGAAACGTTAGGGACTCAGATCTTGGGGGAGGGGTGGGAGCTACAAGCTGAAGAAGACTACAAGACTTTAAGAAAAACATGATGATTGTGATAAACTAAGCAGAGTCTGCACCGGGGTGTATGACAGCAGGTAAAGGACTTCATTAACCTCAAGACCTACCTCAAGTCAACTTTATCTCTTTGTTGTATTAGGCCACAGTTTCCGTCAATAGTGAGGGACAAAGATCATAGATATCACTAAACCCAAGAGCCACCCTTGGCAGTCAGGGTGGGGATGGAGATGGTGATGGGGAAATGCTTCTAAAAAACATTCATAACTACTCACATTTTCCATGCTAGCTGTATCTTTCCAAGTTTCTTATGTGATAAAAAGGGTTCTGGGACTCCTTCTCCATTTTCATGCTTGCAGTCTATGTTTAGGTCATTTGCAGAATCCCTCAATGTTTGCCTTCAGGCACATGCTCTGCAACTTCAGGCCCAGTATAAATAGAACACAGATGCATTCTTTAAAATGAAAACTTTACAAGTTCAACAGTGATGTTCCTCACAAGTCCTGCAAGTTCATCACACTGCCCAAATCACTTTCTGCCTGTGAATGGAAATAAAGAAATGCTTTTGCTACTTGTAGATAAGGAGTCTCATCTGGAAGTATAACACTTTTACTAGAGTTAAAAGTGATGCACTGTATCTTCAACTGTGATCTAATGGTTGGTAGGAAAGCCACTTTGTAACTGTGAGACGTCAGGTTTTGGGGGAGGTTTTGCATGCTTTGTTCGTTTTCACAGTGGATCGGCACAATGTTATTCAACTTCCATTCAGTCCTGAATACAGAATTGTCCAACTTCCTTTACCTGCCAGGAAAATCGTGCTTCTTTGGTGTTTATGATGATGAGGTATACAAAATGCATTTCACTAAAAATAATGAAATGGTCAAGGAGAGAGAACATGTCAGATTACTTGAAACATATCAGTTTCTGGGATAGTAATGTGAAAATTAAAGTAAAAATAGAAAAGAAGACCAGTAGACCATACAGAATGAGCTAGGCAGAGATGACAGAAGTGCTCAGCAGATATGACACAGCTCTCATCAGCTTGGTCCAATAGGAGTATTTGCTATTAGACGTAAGACTCCTGCATAAACCATGGTGGTAATGATTACTCTGAACTGGCTCCTTCTTGTGAAGAGGGAATGGTGCTGACAAGACAAAAGGGGCTATAAATATTATTTTAAGACTAAGAAGGGATGATATACTGACCCAAGACATTTCCTCACCTATGAGAGAGGGAGGGTTGTCATGAATCCTTCCACATTCAAATTGTTGTTGACTGCACAGAGAAGTGATGAACTTTAACAACTACAGCGATATTAGTTGAAGAAGAAATCTACTCTGTACAGCGTGCCAGTTTTGAAGAAAGCAACTGATGCCAGATAGGAGGAAAAAAAAAGCAATTCAGGAAAAGAAATGCACCTTTCAACTGTATGAAAGGAAATCTTGAATTGCTTCAAGTATTCTACTTAATTATCTGTAAATCTAGGTTCCCTTGCTGTCATACAGGGCAAAACAACCAAGAGAAGTATAAATCTTAACATGTTTCCATGATAATAATAATTATCATAAAAATAAAAATAATAATGAATTTAAATCTTCTTGAGGCCAATTGATCTCAGGGAAGACCTGGGTTTTGTGACAGCTATCACCATGAATCCATGGGTTACCTGCTTTGTCCCAAGAATTGTATTCTTCATTTGCTGAATTAGTCTTCGGTATACAAATGAGAGCATACGCGGGTAGCTTTTCTATCTGAAAGTTAATTTTCTCTGCTATTATTATTTTGACTTAGTTGGCTTTCAGCAATTATTTATGCAGACCTATCTCTAACCTAATCAGTTTCAACACATTTTTCTGCAGTACTCAACCTTGGGTGGCAGGAGAAAAGCGATTATTTTAGACGCTGCTTTATTGGACAACAATAACAAGCATACAGGGAATAATTGCTTAATCTTGTCATTGGTGTTAAGATATGAACTGTAGCTGGCTGGGCTGGACCAGGGAAAGGAGCAGACATCTGTTCACAGGTCCTTGGGCTACGTTTGCTTGATCTTTCTTTATCACAGTGCCTTGATCTAAGAACAAGGAGTGCTGTGTGCAGCTGGAGGATGGAAACACTGTGATGTTTTTTACTTTGTCCATTGATCTGAGCACTGCTGTACACAGATCCGGGTTCTGTGTGTCTCACAAATCCCAGTGAAATTGACTCTCGTTTATTCTGCTATTTGGCTATTTATTGTCACCCATCTTTTTCCCCTGCAGGCCTGAACATGACACAGGGGTTCATACCAGCATTTTTCAAACACTGTGCCTCTGTAGCTGGGTTAACAAAGAGATGGTCAGCCAGTAGCCTCCTTTTAGATCATTTTTTTTCTAAAAATAAAGTTGTGCCAGATGTTTATTTAGAAAGCTGGTAGAACAGACTGAGAGTAATTCCAGTTTCTGTGAGTGGAAATTGGAATTCATTATTACTGGGCACTAAATGTTCGGATGCTTTTCCGAAGTCCTTAAATCTATTTCATTTCCATGTTGACAGAGATATTAGACAGCTGTTGGAAAATCTGTCCCTTCTTTCAGTGCTACAACAAGAAAGCTTTCCATTTAACTGCCAAGGGTCAATAAAGCTCTTTAATGTACTAATCAGTGTTGAGTGAAGTGTAGGAAAGTGTAAGAAAGAATTCTTTCACTTTGATTTTTGTGTGAAATTTCATCGGCTCTTCCAGCCTACCAGTGTCACTCCTGGCCATGTTCGTGATGGACTGGAGGGCTGAAGCTCATTTTCTGAACAATCGCCCCAAGGGCTGGATGCAGTGGGCCCATTGGTGGCAGATGTAGCAGGGTCAGCAAAAGGTTCTGCTTTCTGCAGGCTTTCCAGGCTGGAGCAGGAAATTCTCCTCTCTCTGCCCAGGGGTAGGACAAGACTACTCGATCCCTCCCTTCCCAGCTACACTTCAGGGACTGAGCAACTGCAGTGCGGGGTTTTTTCTCGAAGTGATTTGAGGTCTCGTGCTTTTTCATGGCGTGAACAGCATCCTAGCAGAAATTGCCTTGTGGCCATCTCCTCTCTCGCTTGCAATCAAGCGACATCACTATGGAAACCACTTACATGGAAGAATAACATTAGGGAAGGCAGTCTGTGTTGTTAGCTCTCTTCAATGCAATATGTGTCTTAGTCTTTCCTCCCAAAAGTGGAATTAGTGTCTGGCTTTGCTCTTTATGGGAGCTCTCCTATCCCAGATGTTTTGCTTCCCCACTTCCCCAGGCCATTCTTTCCTGACACCTGATTTTTCTTTCTCCTCAGTTTGCTCTCTGGGAGCTTGCATCCTTGCTCCCTGGATGTTTTACACTGCCAGCTCTGCTCTCCCTGGCTGCTTCTGCTCCTCTCTTGCTTGCAAGCTGTGCTGACAAGATCCAGGCATGCTGGTGGCTTTGCCCTTAATAAAAACCGCTCTCCTCCCCTTTTCTTCTTCTTACGGCACAGGAGGATGCCCAAGTGAGGCATATCTGTGATGTCCTCCACCTTCTTCCCAGCTGCTCCATCACAATTTCAATGTCTTCTTAAGAAAAGTGTGCAGGTGACTACCAGAATGGCCGCAGAGGAGAAGGACCTGGCTTCATCTGAGCTTTGAGGCCAGCTTTCAGCTGGGAGTTGTGACCAGGAGGCATTTGCAGTTCCTGCCTCCCAGGGTACGGAGCTGTCACTGTAAGAAAACTTTATTGCAGGTACACACCTGGCTGTCACAGGACATTGCTAGGATTGTTTTCTATGAGACACAGTTCTCATGTAACATTCAGGATGCCAGTACCTAAGAGGAGGGGATTTTCTATCTCTTCATTTACCAACTGATGCTTGAATTTTTGGGGTTTTTTCACATTCAGAGGTTGTTGAAAGTAGAGCAACACTGCTCAGTGGCCTTCTTCAGATGTGATTGATAGTATATTGTGAGTCCTTTGTAAGTACTTTAACACTGCAGCCCCCTTACTTTGCTGGAATAAAATGCAATAATTCATAAATACATTGCTGAAAAGATGTGTGTGTGATGGGGTCACTACTGAGGATTAGAGGACTGACTGGGTGCTGTTCCAACCTTCAGGCCTCAGCAGTGCCATGGCATAGATCCAAGCCTCCATAAACCTCTGTGTCCCTGGTTAGCTATTTGTAAAGTGTATATAACAACCCTTTCTTAAGAGAAGAATAAGCGGTTGTACAGCTCCAGTGTCCATGGATGCAGGGCTGTAGATCAGCACAAAGTATTATTATAACTAATAAATGTTAAATACTGTCTTTTTTTGACAGCTGATTTCATGAGTTCACATTTTGAACAGAACTTATAGGGGCATTTTATAATAATTTTCCAGTGGGATGCTTGGCCCTCAAAATCAGTGATCTAAACCAGCATGCAAGAAGAAAGAAATGTTTTCTGCTGGTGTAGGCAACGAGCACACTAGGACTCTGACATGAGTGTAAAGGCTTTGTAATTTTTTGCTATTGAAGTTTTAAAATTGATTTTCCAATAGCTTTAAATACTTGGGTAAAACCTTGTAATAGGCTGGGCAATCATTTCAGCTTTTGTAACATAATGTGGATTCAGACTCATGGTTATGCTAAAATCTTTCCCACTTGCATACCCCTTACACAGATTACAAAAGGAACGTGTTATAGACAATAAAATCTAGGCAGGGGGAATTGTCATCCCTTTTCTCCAATGCCATTAAGCACTGAGACAGTGATGCTGGCCATTGCTTTGTAAAGGAAAAACAACAAGTTTACGATTCCTCATTTCCCATGGCAAACAGATTGCTTATTTTAATTTTGAAAATAAAACGATGGAGGCGATGTGGGTCTGTAAATAAGAGTGTGCATCTCAATTTTCTGCAAATGCTTAAGTGGTTTACATCTGTTTCCTCCCAGTTGTATTTCTCAAACATGAATTTCCATTTTAAAAAGAGTCATAAAATCACTACTGTTTCTCTGTGGATCTATTAGCAATAAAATAGCCTACAGAGGTTTGCACAGCCATGGAAAATGTACAGTGATAATAGGCTGTCCTGCTGTTACATGGCTTATGCAAACTTTACATTTATCACTGCAGAACCATCTATCCGCAGGGTTGGAGTACAGCAAACAACTGAATAAAAAAGACCAAGAGAAGGAAGACGATACAGGAAGCTCTATATACACATCATTAATCAGACATGATGAATTCTCAAACTTGAATATATGTTTTCTCAGAGACAACCAAGGGAAAAAAAATGCTGATCGCAATCTGAAATGTAAAACTTTACATAAAATTAATCTCCTGCAAACAGATACTGCGCTAAAGGACAGAGACACAAAGAGAAAGAGAGGGAGAAAACTTATTTTCATATTTGTCTGTTAGCTTTCATTTATTGCACTGCAGTTATCCAAAGACTAGCATCTTGTGGAAAAAAGCTTGCAGGCTGATACTGGAGCCACTCAGCAACTAGTGCAAGTCAAAGTCTCAGGAGTGTGGAAAGGCAGGAGTTGCAGCCAGACCCAAGCGGATCTCTAAGTCATCCACCAGGATCAGACACACCACTTGCCATCAGCCAGTCATGAAGCCAGTGCTGTCCCAGTTTAGCATCTCCAACTGAACGGGGATTTATAGCCAGCTTAGCTTAACTTCAGCAGAAGAGGGCCCCTGATCACCTAAGTCAAAAACAAAAAAAACTAGAACTCGCAGCACCAGGGTTATAGCTGGAGGTCGTCAGAGATTTGCCACCACAGGCAGGTGGTGCCACCGCAGGCGGGTGTTTGCCCAAGACTCTTCTAATTTTTGCATGGCCCTGGGCAGGCCGGAGGGTTTCCCAGGGCAGCCGGGAGCACATGGTAACTCCTAGCATCCTGACAGCATTGTTCGTTTGCTAGCTGTGTCTCCTGCCAGAGGTCACCAAAGACGATGGCTGGAGAACCATTAAGCCCGCTCTTTACCAATTTGGGACTGTTTAGTATCTTCCCCAGGAATGGTGGGCTGCAGCTCCTACAGAAGAAGCACACTTAGATTAAGCTCTCACAAGAAAGCCTCACTGGGTTGATCCTTGCTTGCCTCAGTCTAATATAGATGTTTATCAGCATGAAAGCAACAGGCTGCTCTTTATAGACAGCAGAAGGTGACGGCAATATCATTAGATGCTTCTTAGCTAAAGGGTAATTGGAATCAGAGAAGGAAAAGGGAAAGAGGAGAAAATTAAAAGGAGAAGAAATGTGGCTTCTAGAGGGGTCAGTAAGACTGGGGAGAAATAAAGCCTTTCCCCATTTGGATGGATTCCTGCCATTATTCGAGCTGCTAGCTTCAGAGCATGAAAGCCAGAAAAGCACCCAGTCCAGGCACACAACATTAATCTTGTTGCCTAAACAGAGTAAAAAGGTGAATGAAGAGAAATGATTTCTCAAAAGAAACACAAGACATATATGAGCTCAGAAAGAGCAATGACTTTTTGTACCTTGCTTTGGAGTCAGAAGCAAATTGTCAAAAGTTTCTTTTTGAAGGTCTTATGCGTTAGCTTTTGTATAAATGCATCATCTTTTTCTCTCATCAGGGATCTCGTGGGAAGCGTGACAGCAGCCTTTATTGCTTGTAAATGACATACTGAAAAACATTCGACAGATTTATTGCTGGTGGAGTCGTAGTTTCTTAAAAGTGCCTCTGTGGAAGAGTTTGGTCCTATGAGACCTTCTCAGTCCATTTGTGTTTTTAGCTGAATGTAAGCATGGTTGGGAATTTCAGTTTTGTGAGCAGAAGCTTGGCTGTTGACTGTTTTAGGAGGGATGTGTAAGTCTCAGTGATCATAAAATACTTCCATTTTTCAAGATCAGTGAAACATCCTCAGTCAAAAAACTCCATCACACTGTAAGAAGCTACTTTTCTCTGTCCTCTCAGATGATACACTGGTATTTTTTGTGCAGCTTTAGTGGTCTTGAAGGTTTGTTTCTTCAGTTCGCTCTTCTGCTGGGGCCAATGCACAAAGTGGTAGCTCCATAATTTCTGAGTATAATCATTGCCCAACGATTTTTAGAGGCAGAGTTATTGACTGCTACAGTGTGTATTCAAACACCACCTCTCCAAATCTGTACAAAACCTCTACTTTCCTTAAACACTGTGAATCTCTTACTGGAGCTCACATTTGCCTCTGCTCCAGGACTAACACTAACCTTCCAGAAGCTGAAGGGAATCTTAGTCTGTGAGTTTATGCTGTCCTGGGCATTTCTCCTACTCTCAGGAAATGGGAGGAATCACCTACTTGTGGGAGCTTTCCTTCATGCAAGAGAAATCATGGCTGCATTGTGGTTTTGTAGCCATGGAGCCTGGAGAGAGGCTGGATTTCAGCTCCTGGCTCTTTCATTTTATGATGAGATGCCATGAAATCTGCAGAAAATTCTTTCCCTATCTGTTGTTTTCAAGCACAGGGACATCTCCCTTGTTTCTCTAAGCCAGACCGTTTTAGTTCGGTATGGATCATGTAGACAGAAGATTGCTGGTGTGAGCAGGGGCTGTGAAGCACCCCGCTGTGACAATGCTATGGCAGTTCTGATGGTGGTACATGCTGGAGATGACCTTCCTGTGCATGACTGGGAGGGCTTTTTTGTTCTGGTAAAGAAGCTTTAACACCTGAAATTACGATATGAGAACTCTTTCTAAGATTGGCCACCAAAAAAAAAGTGTTCTTGAAGACCTAAATGGAAGAGTAGTGATTGACATCCTGAGTCCAGAAAAAAAATGGTAGAATGACATTTGTCAACAAAACATTAGAAAGTTTACAGGAGAGTGGTATTAGTTACTCAGTGGTGGTTTTCCATCTTGAACAAAAAGAGTTTAGCAAACATTTAGGGAGCACAGGACTGCTTTTCAGGTGAAAAAACAGAGTTATGATCTTGGGCAACAGGATTTTTACCATCGACTGGCTTAAGTTTCCATACTTGGCTGGCACTAAGACTCCCGTAACATTGGATTAGGGATGTTAATACAATTGCTACGGTTAAATACCAACTCAACTTTCAGTAATAACCTCTTTCCTGTCTAAAATCCCCCCACGATTTCAGCTGTATGAAAGACTGCGCTCATCCCATTTCAAGCTTTTCTGTACATGGTCAGAAAATTTACACAGCTCAGTCCAGAGGTAGCTGCAGTTTATGGGTGGGCGAAACAATCCACAACATGCCAGGGTTTGCTGATCCCTCGGTGGGGAAGAGACCTTCTGTGGAAGGGTCCACGTTTGCCAGGCAAGAGGCAGAAAGAAGGGGAGTGATCAGCTGTAGGAAACCCTGGTTCGTGACAGCTGGCTTGGTTTTCTTTGTAACTAGCTTGAAAAGCTGACCCCATGCTCCAAAGCTAACACATAAAGGGCCAAGGTAAAAGACAAATATCTGAGGTCTCTTAAGCAGCACGGATTTTGGAAAGCAGAGGAGGTCTGTGTGCTGTCTGAGAGTGAGATCCAGGCCTGCAGAGTTGCCCAGGTGAAGAGGAACTCATCCAAAGGATGCCCTGCCAATTTCGGCTCAGCTGGAGCTGTTCTGCCAACTTGAGTCCCCCAAACACTGTGCCAGCCCCTGGCAGGGGCAACTCCCCTCCTGGGCCCAGGTGACTGGGTGAAAAGACCAGCCTGAGCTGTTAAGGTGGGTCTAGCTGCAGAAGGGCCCCGTGGAGAGTCGTCCTCCACCACAGGGGCAAGGAGGAGCCAGTGGGTGTGCATTGCACATGGAGGACCACCACTCAGAGATGCGAGACATACAACGAGTGACCAGACCCTGAAAGCAGATAATTTCTAAATAATGCCTTTTTTTGTTGTTGTTTTTAATTATTCCAGCTTTGAGAATCATGGAGGGAAGGTTGGAAGCCTGAGTTATTGCTCAAACCTCCTGCTTTGTAAGGCCATCTCAAAGCAAACTTTTGGGAGGCCTGCAGAAGAGAGGAAGATCTCGGCTAAAGCACCTTCTTAAGAATAATTTTAAACAGCAAAAATACCTTACTGCTGCTCAACCTAGTTAAAAATCCAAAACCCAATGAACTCCTGCAGCTCCTGCTGACAGCAGCTCCATAACATCGTCACTGATATGAACCTTAGGACAACGCTCTCTCTGCTGATGGCACTCCATAAATAATATTCCTACTCATTACTAAAACCTGAAAAAACTCCGAAGAGAGAAATGTCATGTGCCTGAATATAACAATAGTACCCATCTGAAAGCTAATGCTCCTATTTTTTTTCCTCATACTGCACAGTATATTGAAAAGACCCAGTATGTGCTATAAGTGAGCATACCTATAATTTTTTTTCTCCACGAATCTTCACACTTTCTAGACTTACTGAATGCCATAGAGGGAAGGAACAAGTTTAAAAAACAATTAGTAGGACATGTGGTGCTCATTCTTGGCTGAAACTGCACATTCTCATCTGCCTGAAAATACTCAGCAGTCGTTCATGAAAAATGTTTTTGAACTAATGAGCTATATTTGCATTCCCCTTAGAACAGATTCAGAATTTTTCATCTACACTGCTCCATGAAAAATGGATGTGTTTTTCACAGAGGTAGTTTGAACATAAACCACCGCATCAATGGGAAGACAACCTTTGCAGAAACTTTTTAACTTAGCACATTCCATTTGTTTTCGCTGGGGAAGGTCAAACTTATGTGAGAGATGTAAATTTCATGCACAAAGCTAGATGCTGATGAGATTTGTTTTTGTAGATAATCTGCAGCAGAGAAATTTTTCATAATGTCACCGCAAAATAAATTAAAATGTTCATCTTCATATGGCTGGTTCCATTGCATTAAAATAAATGTTGCAAGCTCATTTAATTAGTATAGTTAGGAATGTCTCTTCCCTGCTCCACTGACTCTCCAAATCACAAGTTAATTTGTCAAAATCAGACCATTGTTTTTCCTTCATTCTTCATTACTGAAAAGACAGCCCCATTTAAATAAATGTTTATGCTACAGAGAGCAGAGCAGTGAACAACCCCAAATATTTTTCTAAGCCCATGTTGGAAAAGTCTTGAGTGCAAAGAGCTTGAGCCCTTTTGTGTGTGCGCGTGTGTGTGTTGTTATTGGATATTTGACTAGCTGGAAAGGTACAAAATTGAGCAGTCTGCTGTAACTGATGATGTAGTGCACACCATCTCTCATGCCAGCGGCTACATGCACTTGGAAGCAGTTTTCTTCTATGTTTTCAAAGACAAATGATGACAAAAGATACAATCTCTATAAATTACCCTAATCAAATCATTCTCTTCAAGAACTCTTGGTTAATCAATTAGTCAGTGTTCGCACTTCTTATGAATATCACTTCAGAGCCTCCCATAGCATTGTTCTCTTCCAACAGCAAATATTTAGACAATTTTATTAAAGAAAAAAACCTCCACAACAATTAAAAACCCCAACAAATAGAACAACAGCATACATAGCAAATAGAGAATTTCTGCAACCTTATGGAGTGCATAAACATAAAGCAAACTCTTTGGATTTACAGATATCACTGAGGTAACAGTTACTTGAACTTTGTTCATTAGATCAGCTTAGCTATTATTTATACCCAGGTCTTTTTGAAGGGCAGCTATTGCGAATGAAAGGAAAAGACCACTAGATCATCATCTGAGCACCACAGTAATGTGTTTTTACACCGTATGAGGCAGGAACTGCTTCTGTGGCATATGCTGCAGTGCTATTCTCTAGCTTTCTCTGAGAGCCTTTCAACCTGCACAGGAAAAGGTTTTACATCTCAGTGCTATCTTTCTGCTAACTGTGAGGGCTCAAAATAAAGTAGTTAGAGGAGTCCTGTGATTTTCCTTTTCAGGAGGTTTTGGGCTTTATCTTGTGTTGGGTTTGGGTTTTTTCTGTTTTGGGGTGAGATTTTTTGCTGTTTGTCTGACTTCTTATTTCTTTGCATGAGTTGTCTGGAAAAGGGCAAATGAGGGCATGAAAAAACATTCTTCCCACTAGATTCCTTGGCATGGCAGCATTTTAAAATGTCACTCAAAATCTGTATCTAAGGTGAATTTTATGATACTGTGAGGGAGAATCAACCCTATTTTCATTTTCAAGAGCTTCAGGATGAACCTTGTTTCATTAATAAATCATGTCATTAACAGGGAAATTTAATTGCAGTGATACTTCATGAATTCACAGTAAAAGCATGCTATATATTAACGGTTGGCATATTGACTTCCAGACATAGGAACTCTTGTGAACTGTGGAAAATCGACGTGTGCAGCTGTTAGGAAAATCACTCCAAGATCACCAGAGTAGCTGAAGAAAGAGCGATATATTGAGAGGACTTGTTTAAAGCAAGCCAGGACCTGGATACATCTTTTAAGGGATGCTAGTGATGCCATTTTCTGACATGACCTCTACTTCACCTTCTTATTTGCATTTGTAGAGGACATAAGCATCCCAGAATAGGAAGAGCAGCTGTCATTAGGCAGCTTTGGGTAGCCCAGGTTTCTTCAGGCCATAGGTCATGTCCCAAAGCTGGATTAGCTGTGTAGCAGGACAGCTTTGCCCTATGTCTGAAAGGAGAGAAGAAGGCTCTGTCATGCCCCAGGGCTAGGGTATCTTTCTTCCCATAATGGTATTCCCTCTTTTGAGACAGACTGGAGATCTCATTAGAAGCAGACTGTATCACTTTATTTAAGTGCTGCTCTGGTTGTGGGGTCCCTTTCCCACTAGCTCGACAGAAATCCCCACGTGGATTTGACAATCCTAGGATCCCCTACAATCTCACATGCTCTCCAAGCAAGGGACTGTGAAGGAGAAAGAAAGAATAATGCCATGCTCTTGAGGGGGTTGGTGCCCATGAAAGCCCTTCATTCTTGAGGTTAGACAGAAGGGAAGCCGAAAACCTATTTTAGCAATCTACCCTACTCATCACACACCCATGGCATCTGGAATGGGTACCTTACATTTTCCCCCAGCCACATGGAGAGCAGAGGTAACCACTGAGGAGGATGAACCATCAACCGAAGGTAAAAATGTGCCTTGGGATCCTCCTGCTCCACCATTACTTGCACAACGAGAAGATGCTGAGGAGTGTCCAGGTGGAGGAGACAAAAGCCTCTGTGGGCCCTTGGACCAGCTGAAGGCCATTTCCACTTCCACAACTCTATGGAGAAGAGGGTTACGGTGTAATGTGAAACTTTCTCCTTCTTTTTCTCATTGGCCATCTGCTACACAGCTCCTGTACCAGTTCAGCAGTGGCATATGAGTCTAGGAAAATTAACTGCAAAAGAAAACACTGGTGGGTTTATTATTCTTCTGTAGATTATTTTATATAGGAAATGTTTTGAAAAGTACCAACCAAAATTGGACTCACAGGGCCTGGTTCTCCTCAGCAAGTCAGCTACAGTAGACAGCTGGAATCATAGGCTTCAACTTGTATAAAAAGTTTCAGTCAAAGAAGACATACAGCTCTGTACATTCAAACAACTGTTATACAGCTTGAGCATTGCCAGCTTGCACTATTTCAGATTTTTTTCTTTAAGACTCTGTTGTTGAAATCAAGAGATTACACAAAAAACAGCTTAAATCATTAAAAAAATCCAAAGCTCCAAAATAAAACTTCCCAGAAATAATCCTGTTGGCTGCAGAAGAAAATATGAACTGAGCTCATCCTAAAAACTGTGAAACCAAAAGACAAAGTTAAACACTTCATTTTTAACAATCGTGCATCTATGAGGCCTGATTTTTCAGGGCTGTGGCTACCTGATGGCTTGCTCTGAAATGCACAGACTGAAAGGGTTGCAGTGCAAAGTTGTGCACGGAAAGGTCTGTTCTATGCGCTTCCCACCTCAGCTATGAATTCACACCCTGGGCTCAAAGCCTGCTTTGAATCCCTCTCAGAGGTCATGAACATGAAAACCTTTTGCTCTGGCCAGCTGCTATAATCCCATTAAGAGGCAGGAGTCTTCTTCATGGCTGGGTATGCCATGAGCTACCTGAAGCATCTGAGATTCGGGCTGTGGCAGTGATGTTGCTTTGCCTCACTGCAACACAAATTACAGTTGGAAGATGGGAGAGGCAAATTCCATGCACAGACTAGGTCTGTGAGGCCAGACCTGAGCTAGTTTAGGGTAAGTGAAATAAAAGCTGGCTGTGATAAGACTTATCCCAATGGAAGCAGAGCTCACGCGCTCGCATCCAAAATCTCTTGTGCTTTTCCACCCGCACTGAAGTTATAGATGGCACTTCTTCAACAGAAAGAGAGTGGGAAGCGTCTTCAGTCAGACAAATTCTTCTGCTTCCCTCTCCTTCCCTGGGAAAGGAACAGCCTCTGTTATAACAGAGAGGTTATAACAGAGGCCTCGTTTTTGCTTCAGTGAATCTGATTGCATCAGAAACTTCAACAAGACCTTTCTGAAGAGCAAAAAATTTTCATGACCCTTCTTTGTTGTCAGTGCCTCCAGGACTCAGCTATGCAAACAGATGCTGTATCACCATCCACGGGCAGTGCGTAAGAGACACACTGGTCTCCTAAACAGATTTGTGCAATAAAAAATGACAGGAGGGAACGCAGAGTACAATCCCGTATTGCAGGAACCCATCTTGACTTTCAAGAGCCTATATATGGCAATAGCTCTCTTCTTACTGTTGTAAAAGTTCTTAAAACAATCCAATAACAATTTGTCATTTTCCTAAATGTTAGTCTGTAAATCATACCCTCCTCACTGCATTGCAGGGCCCTTAGACCTAGTTGCAGATCAGAGAGGGGCAAGAAGGCTTTTTTGAGGGATTTTTAATGTTGTGCTGAGGCACCAGCTATACTCCTCCTTTACATAAAGGTGCCTGTGTCCCAAGGACTGATGGCAACCGTTCTGGTGAGAGAATTTCTCACTCTCTCTCGCTCCTTTTGGAGTTGCATCTGGAGATCATGGTCTTTGAATATTTTCAAAGTGGAGAAATATACACCAGAAACGGTGTGTAGTTCACTTGCACTCACGATAAATGCCTCAAGAGAAAATTTGCATGGCAATTTGCACGGCAATTTGCACAGGCAGGACTGTGAACAGGTGTGGTAAGACTACAGGTTAGGTCATACTAATATTTATACAACGCCTTTAGTACTTATAACAGTTTCTGTCTACGTATGTTAACAGGGATGCTGCAAAACTCTCTGAGCCCCACCCTTCACTATTGTGCATCATGCCAAAAGCTGCTGCTGCCTCTATATTCTTTTCTAGTTACTACCTGGGAGCCATCTCCTTTTGTTTGTGGGAAGCAGTGCGTGCTACCAAGCTCTGCCTCAGAAAGAAAGACAAGTCTGTGCAAAAGCATCTGAGTAAACTGCTTCGCCAAGAAAACCTGAGTTAAGCTTCCAGTAATAAATACATTTATTGGGTAGACAGTAAAAAGTACTGAAGAGTTTAAAATAAATTCCGAGTTATTTAAACTTAATTTATGACCAGGAAAATAAACCCTCTCTTCTACTATTAATGTTTTTTATCTGGGCCATCAAATGTCACACCCTACTGATTTTGGATGTAAGGTCACTGGAAACAACATATCAGTGGTGTCAGCAATACAAATCAACTGAAATTCCCCTAAAAATAAAAATGTCAGGAGTAAAATAATAGGCAATAGTTATTTCATGGTATGAAAGACTTGTAATATATCAAGAGTTCACCTTTTTCTATCTTTATCGTACATCACTTAGAACATTAAGTATACCTCCATTTCATATATTTTAAATATAGATAATGTATCTAGATAAAGCAATAATCTCAGAGAAAAGTGCACTGAAATTATTGTTTGGGTTCGCATTCACTTTTTGAAATGTCTTCTAATTTATATCAAATGATGAAGCAATAGCTCTGTCTATAAAAGGCAGTGCAGTGCACCAGCTGATGCTTTCTAAGAACATATCTCTGTGTTAATGGAATATGGGAATATAAAATTGATCTGGACAAATGATTTTAGCAAGAAGAAAAAGAAGCGGTGGTCCTTCACTCTGGCTGACCCTTCATTTGGCCCATGAAGACAAGACCCAACTTAAACCAAGCATTGCAGGAAGCAGTAACAAATGCCACTAGGAAGGAAACAAGCAGCACATATTTGTGAAAATGCCTCCTTTGAAGTTTCTGCGTAGATGAACACATCTGTGTCTGTTAAATTGTCTTAGTACAAATGGGGATTTCCTCAGGCCATCTGTGACTGTTATTAAATGGCTACCAGAAAACAGGTTACTAATTTGGCTTGCATCACCATGCTGAATTATAACTAAACACGCTAAATGTCACACTGCGCTGCATGTGGCACTCATACAAAGAGAAAAAGGCAGCTATAAACCCATGTTGTACAGCCATAGCGACATGAATCCGCACACCCAGTTCAGATGCACTTGGGTTTGCAGTTGAGTAACAGCCTGCGAGCGTTGGGACCTTTTGTGTTTACGTATAGTGAGGAAGAGGATAGGGACAGACTGGCTCAGTGCTGTCACATCACTTACTTCTAATGACTCTGGCTCCACATCGATCGAGCTTCCAGGCCTGGAAACCTCTCGGCGTCCCTGAACACTCTTTTAGGGTTCAAGCCCTTGATCCAGTGCTCCACATAAGAGCAGGAGCCAGGAGCCTGGGCGCCCATCCCCAGCACCATGTCTTTGCATGCTCACCAGTGCTGTCCAACGAGCAGGCAAAGCATCCTCTTCCCCAGAGCTGGGCTGTAGGGTGACTTGTCCAGCTTTTCTCTGCTTTTGCGAATCCTGTGATTCTGCCCCTTTCTTCCCTCTCTGCCACATCTTTTGTCTGGTCCACGTGTGACACTTCCATTTCACCTTGCCCTCAGAAAGTAGAAGTGCCTACACTGCCACAACGTCGCTGCAGAGTTTTGTCTCACATCGTATCCAGTCTGGCAGAGATGGGATGCAGCCCTACCATGGGCTGCCCTGTGCTCACACAGAGATAGTGCGCAGCTGTTCAGGGTGGCTTTGAAATAATTTCCTATCAGCCAGAATTCGTAACTTTTTTTCTCACATAATTCTTTGTATGTTTGAGTGATGTTTGCAGCACCTATAGGGTGTAAGTTCTCCCTGTTGTGGAGACGACAGTCAGGATGGCAAAGAAAGGGGACATGGAAAAGTTGTTCTCACAAGCCATGATGAGACGAAATCCTTTTGGGATGGGATGAACACGTCAGAAACTAAGCCAGAAATGCTCTCAGAAGCTTCCATCTTGAAATGGCATCATAGTTTAATCCAGCAGCTGGCAACTAAGCACTAGACAGCCACTCACTCACCCCTCCCCTTCCCCCTCAGTGGGATGGGGAGGAGAAATGGACAAAAGGGGAAACTCCTGAGTTGAGATAAAGACAGTTTAATATGACAACAAAGCAAATACTAATACCACTAATAATACTACTAATAATAATGATAATAATAACAATCAATATGCAAAACAAACTATGTACAATACCGTTTCTCACAGCCCGACGACTGAGCAGCAATTGCAGAATCCGGAAATAGCAAATTTCATGAAATTCACAAAAAAGACCAAACTCCCAGAAAAGTTCAAATTCCCAAACAACAGGGGGTTCAAACCCACAGAAAAGAGAAGAGCAGAAGGATTCCTGCCCCTTGGCCGACCCCCATTAATAAACTGAGCATGACTTCTGTGGTATGGAATATTTCTGTTGGCCAGCTTGACTATCTGTCTAGCTATGCTCCCTCCCAGCTCCTGCACACCTGCGCATCAGCTGAACATGGGAGACTGGAAAAAGTCCTTGATTTCATAGCAACAACTAAAAACATCAGTTACCAACATTCTTCTCATACTAAATCCAAAACACAGCAGCTACTGGGAAGAAAATCAACCCTATCCCAGCCGAAACCAGGACAAATGGCAAAGAAAATTCAGAAGCCTGTGGGAAAGTAAGGTACCCAGGCAATAGTTCAGGGGAGAAAAAGCCACCCTGCAATTAGTATAAACATTTCTTGTAAAGAGCTAAGACAGTGGTTAGAAAACACTTTTCATAGAACCTAGCTGTGTGTCTCTCAAATAGTTTATCTTTCGGTTCCTTTCCTTTCCTAGAGGAGGCAGCACACTCGTCCATGAAGTCCTACCATATCACATGGCAGTGCAACAGCACTCCACTTTTTGGTCATGGTAAAGTTGTGGGTGCCCAATGCTAGAAATGCACAACATGCGGATGTGTTGGTGGTGGAACATGAGGTGATGACTCAAATAAGTGAAACTTGACAGGTTAAGGATCAATCACACCAGCCAGCTCCCGTGGTTGTTCTAGCAGGGCTGATACATTACCACATCATGTGGAACACAAGCCGAAAGGTATGTCATCTGGAAACACCGGGAAGGGGGGATGCAGCCTAGAAGGTAGGAGACGTGTCAGCGGGTGGAGGTGACAGATCATTTCTCCTGTAGTTGAAGCCTATGAAACAGATCCTGTAATATTCTCATTAGGGAGTCTGGAAGCACTTCAGTGCTTCCATGCTTTTCCATGTTTTGTGATAACTGTGACAAGCGATTCCCGGGCAGCAGTTTTCCTGTTCCTTCCAGCACTTTTCCTTTGTATTGATTCAGCACTTTTCTCAGGCAAGAGAACTTGGGTTTTGTGGCAGTGGCATGTTCTGGCTTGGACTGGTAAGGTGTATTCCCCAAAAGAGACATCCTGGAAACACCTTTATTTTTTTATCATTTATGCCATGCAAGAATCAAGATACTGACTTTGATGAACTCTGCATATCATCCTTTTCTTTCCCGGTAGTACTGCCAAAATATTGTCCTCAGCATGGAAAAAGTGAAATATATCTGAAGAAGAGTTTCATATGTCAGGAACTCTTTGTTGTTCCTTGTTATGACGGACTTCTCCATTTCTGACTCGGATTCTGATTCTACCTCTCTCCTGCATTAACCTGCTGTGATCTCATCAGGAAAGCTGATCCATGAAGCTGAGGTTATGGCGAATGTTACTTAACCTAATAACTGGTCTGACAAGTGTTTAAATGTCTTTTATTATTTTCTCTCCGGCTGTGTTTTCATTCACACTGTGCTGATAGCAGCTGAGCAGCAGCAGCCATGGAGGTAGGCATAAAACCTGTATTTTCCTTCCCTGTGGTATACAAACATATTCAAACTCCAGAGGAATCTGTGAGACGGTCTTCTTTGCTCTGCTTGACCTGCAAGCTTACTCCTTCTCTGTACTTCTAGCTGTAAGACATTTTAGAATCTATTTATGGCACAAAATGTAAGGTTACCCATGCTGGGGGAAGAAATCCTTTATTTATCTGCAGTAGGTTCAAGAGCACTACAGATAGACAAGGTCCGCGCTGTTTCACAAACACATATCAGCCTTGACCTGCAGAAACCAATCATGGACTTATTGTGTTGTTTGTGTGATACAAACTCAGTACCTCTCCCCTGCAGGAAGTAAACCGAGATGACTAAACTGACTTCACTTGGTAATTCTCTCAGCAATCTGATCAAAATGATTAATGGTCATTCTGGTCAATGCTGGATTTAATTCAAGGTCACAGAAAAAAAAAAGATAAAAGGTCTCTTTGCTGACCAACCTCTATTTATCTACGAATTTTTGTTATTAAAGGAATTAATCTTATAATCTTTCCATACAAAACACAGTAATTATTCATACATTTGATACAAAATTATTTCATACAAAGATTAAGTCTTAAATTGCCAGCATGGGGCACAGATTTAGTCCGATGATGAGCCTCATCTAGATTGACACAGCTGAATCCCAGTTTAAAAATGTAGGTTTAAATGTGTACTGAGGCTGGTATTACACACAGCCGGATTGACTTACACCAAATGCTACCTGTACCGGGTAAAATGAAGTCGAAAAATAATCTCGCCTTGAGAAAAATCTTAGCTTTTGTGACACATTTATCAGAGTGTCTGTTTTCAGGAAGGCTTAGCTCACTGTCCTTCATTTTGATATTTGAAGTGACAGATATTTAAAACAAGTAATGATACAGCAATTTGATTCAGTGTCCAGAAGTTTGAGGGGAACATTCTCCGCCTTAAGGCACTGAATTTCAGTCAGAAGTAATTTCTAATGTTGCTTCATCCTATTACTTGTAAATTCAATATAATTAGAGGCATATTCAGTTCATTACCAGTTTGAACTCTTGCCCAGTTTTTTTCAGTCTGTTGCTTTTTCAAAACACTTTATTAAAAACTTGTTTTGTTGTCATATGTTTTAAAGGGAAATAATATCTCACAACTAATCATTTATTAAGATAATGCAACAACACAATGCAGAAAAACAATGATGTAACCTTGCTAGAAACAGATGGAGACTGAGAAATAAACTTTGCTTGGCTGCACATGGATATTTTGAACTTACACTTGAAATATGTATTAGCTGTATTTTCATCCCAGGAATGATAAATACAACATTAGATTGAAAAACAATTATTTCCCTTGCTTTTGGGCATACAGTGCATTATTACCTAGACTCACTTATTGTTACAAACAATGCCTTCTGAATTTTCATGTGCTTTTCACTTCTCATAAAGGTTTATAATGAGAGACAGGAAACCCGAGTAAAATGTGAAAACTATTTCACTGTATTACCGTTACTTTCTTCTTTTCTTTCTGCTGCCTCATTAGGCCAATTGTCAAAAATCACATAGCAGAGAGCAAAGGTTTCCATTTTTAGTGATGGATGATGGGCAAGAGCGATCATTTAAAACTACAGAGAGTGCCTGCCCAATACAACATCCTTTGATGTTGAGGGGAGGTTTTACATGGATTAGTGATAAAAGAGACGTTTATGTATTAGCCACAAAATCCCACAAAGCTCACATTAGGAACCATGCATGCCGAACTCATTATCACCACTAAGTGTTGAGTAACCGTTTTATCTGGTCCCAGGCAAGCGTTAGCAATGGTCTTGTTGCATTCCTCCTGCTCACATACAGCACTGCTGCTGTGGCTCTGTGGGAGGGCATGAAAACTGGTTCTCCATACATTCTCCAAAGCTTTACCAAGGAGCTCAAAATCTGTATCTCCTGTGTCACAGGGCCATCATTTCAGGAGCACATCTTATCGAAAGGGGTATTTATTTCACACCAGGTCAACAAGATGGCTATAGCGATTTAGGTGCTGGGACAGCAGTGAAGGGGCTGTGCTCGCTGTCTGGCCCTGCGATGCCCCAGGGGCGTTAGCCTTGCTGAAAGGTGAGCGGGGATTGCCAATGATTCCCCAACAGGAATGTTAAAAAAATACATGCCAACTAACGTTTACAACTCCTAAGGGATGAGTTTGAAATCTAAAGAGAGCTCTGCAAAAAGTTTGGGTAACTAAGGGCAGAATGATCCCCAAAAGTGTTAGCTGGATCTGGGATGTAAGTTTTGCGTAGAAACAGGACTGTTCCTACCAAGTCCTGTCAGACCTGTGCAAGCATCATGACAGCTTCCTAACTGGATACTGAAGGAGAGAAAAACCTCTCAGAGTGAGTTGCTCAGTAGCTTAATTATACACTCTTAATAGCACAGCAGCACTTATGGAAACTGGTCCTTGGACCCCAGGTTTCCCAGTACATCTCTCAGCGATGTCTAGCAGGGGCCCGTCCCCGCTCCCTCTCCAGGGTGGTTTGTGAGCTGTAAGTGCAGGTCAGCAGGAGAAAAAACACGTCTTCCAGTAAGCAGCACTAGGGGGAAAGTCTCTGAAGTGCAGTCTCTGAAACCATCTCCCAGGCAGTTTTTAACAGTATTAAATAACTTATAGTTATTATTTATTCATTTCCTTCTTCTTACAGGGAGCATCCCTCAAGAAGAAGTACTCTCCTATCTATATACATATGCGAGGTTTTTGTCCTTTTTGGTTTTCATGTGCTTTGTCCTTTGCTTCATTTTCTTTACCATCCTCCTTTGTTTTTCTTCCCCTCTCTTTTGTTTTACTGTTGTTGTTGTTGCTTTAATCATTTTCCCCTGCATTTTTTATTCTTATTTTACCTTGTCTTCTACTCCTAGCTTCATTCCTACCCACGCTTGTCATTAAAATGTCCAGTAATTCAACAGTTAACATTGACAGGCAGACAGACTGACAGACGTAACCACCACAGGGCTTCTAAGTTAATACCCTGCTATCACTGAAAAGTCTGAGGGAAACTGTGTCCCTAAAAGCTACTTGCAGATTCAGGAAAACAACACTAAACTGGTTGCACTTCTTTCAAAGTACGTTGCAGCCATGAGGGCCAGAAATGTAAAGTTTTATTTGTTAAAAAAAAAAAGCCACATGTTCTTTAGAGTATGTTGTTTAGGGCAGATAAAGGTATAGGCTGGGCCGAACTCAGGCTGGTGCCATCCTCCTGCTGAGATAGGAATGGAAAAATTCTGTAACAAAGGGATGAAAACACAAAGCCTGAAGTGACCCAGGCTTTGCCGATACACAGGGTTTTCCCGCAAGAGGGGATATTGCAGGCTCTGTGCACCTGAGGTCGGGGCAGCGTAGAACAGAAGTGTGAACATGAGGATGCATGGCCTTGACCTGCTCTGATCGTACGTTTTGGACAAACAGTAACATATAGAGGACTCACACTTCTGTAGCAGCTCTAAGGCTACAGGGTTTTCATATGTCCTGATCTGCCCAAAGCTCACTGATTTTTCGCTACAGTTTTTGCTTTTTGATCTTCTATAGGCATGTAAATATCCTAGCATATATTTACACAGCTTTCAGTATAAAATAGGGATCTCAAGCATGTTCTTAGGGGTCCCTGGCTCCGTTGTGCTTGTCTGGGGTGGGAACCAGTGTCTGCAACCTCTAGTGGTTCATAAATACAGATTATTTCCAGATTATTGACCAGGTATTTCACCTGGCCTCTGCAGCTTCTGAAAAAGCCTTTCATGCATCCATGAAACACAGTGACCCAGAGGTGGGAATCTAGAGCTCTTGTTGCTCTTGGCATGTCTTTCCCATCCAGGGAGAACTGCAGTCTGTAAGTCAATCAATCCAGCACTTTGCACAGACACGGACGTGTCCCTGAGAGGGCTAAAGTGATTGACAGGACAGTGCTAAAGGCATTTCTGCAAGAGTAGTTACTACTTGGATCTTTTGGAAACCACAAGGTACAGATAAATCAATCACAGACTAACCACAGCTGGCAGCAGATACATTCACACCTCATGAATGGAAGTGAATTGTCTTCTTGTTTGGTAATTCAGTTGTTTAGTCCCAAGATCAGTTTGCCAGTTTGAATCAGAGCAGATTTCTGTAACTCAGCACTGCATGTCACAGCTTGAGTGAAACAAATGCTTCAGTCTTCTTTGAACTTCTGAGTATTTTGACCTTCAGAACTTGTACCATGAAATTTTCAATTAACTAGCTCATAATTAAATCAATTGATTAAATAAAGAAGTTTTAGCTGATAAAGTACCGTGATGCATTCAGATGGCACAGGAGTTTTAATGATATGTAGATTGTCCCTAAGAACAGCTCAGAAATTGACTCCATCCTCCTACACAGCTTCATGGGTCCCTCCCTGCCCCGCAGCCCTCTCGCTGCCCAGAAAGCCCACCCAAATGAGGCATGGTGGCCCTTGAGACAAGGATTCAAGACACTTTGTCTCTGCCCTGTTTTGTGTCTCCGTTTTCCACCCCAAAATGAAGCTGTGATGCCACCTCAGCTCCAAGAGCAACATCATCTAACTCATCCTTGAGACTCAGCCTCACAGCACAAAGGTATATTCAAGCAATGGCTCTGGAGTTAGGAAAGGAGGGGTTGTCACTGGGTATTTTTCAGTGAAGGGCACATGTGAGAAAAGCTGGAGAAAAACAGGAGACAAAGGGAAAAATGGACATTGCACAAGCAAGTATTGGGAGATGTGGCATTAACAAAAGCAGAGGTTTTTTGACCAAAAGCTGGCTGAAGCAAGCTTGCAGTTGAGTTGCACTTTTACAACCAGCTTCTCATACTAAATCCAAAATACAGTAGCTGCTGAGAGGAAAATTAACTATATTCCAGCCAAAAGCAACACATGAATGAATCACAGAATCGGAGAATCATTTAGGTTGGAAAAGACTTTTAAGATCATGAAGTCCAGCTGCAAACATAACACTGCCAAGTCCACCACTAAACCATGTCCCTAAGCACCACATCTACACATCTTTTGAACACCTCCAGGGATGGTGACTCAACTGCTTCCCCGGGCAGCCTGTTCCAATGCTTGACAACCCTTTTGATGAAGAATTTTTTCCTAATATCCCATCGAAACCTCTCCTGGCACAACTTGAAGCCATTTCCTCTCGTCTCTACCACTTCTTACCTGAGAGAAGAGACCAACACCCACCTCATTACAACCTCCTTTCAGGTAGTTGTAGAGAGCAATAAGTTCTCACCTCAGCCTCCTCTTCTCCAGACTAAACAACCCCAGTTCCCTCAGCCGCTCCTCCTAAGACTTGTTCTCTAGACCCTTCACCAGCTTTGTTGCCCTTCTTTAAACATGCTCCAGCACCTCAACTTCCTTGTGCTGGGGGATCCAAAACTGAACACAGTGCTTGAGGTGCGGCCTCACCCGTGCCAAGCACAGGGGCTCAACCACCTCCCTACTCCTGCTGGCCACACTATTCCTGATACAAGCCAGGATGCCGTTGGCCCTCTTGGCCACCTGGGCACACTGCTGGCTCATGTTCAGCCGGCTGTCAATCAACACTCTCAAGTCCTTTTCTGCCACGCAGCTTTCCAGCCACTCCTCCCCAAGCCTGTAGCATTGCATGGGGCTGTTGTGACCCAAGTGCTGGACCCAGCATGCCCTCTCCTGTTATTTGATCTGGCTTTTGAGCAAGACATGCTGGTTTCTGTGTAAGGAGACAGCTTGCCTAAAATATTACAGTTCCCATGGTTTTCTTCTTTTAATGGCAGCAGCCTCCAGAGCTCTCAGTCTTGGTTCAACACTGGGCCCAGGCACAAAGAGACATTGGGTGAGTCTACCATGTGACCGTTGCACGTATTTCAAGCCCAGGCCACCCTTGTCCTTGCTTGAGCAAAAAGAGTTTTCCATTGTATATGAAATTCACCTGGCTTTGAATCATTACCAGACTGCACCAGGAAAAGCTGCCTGACTTGGAGGTGTCATTTGGCGTATCCTTTCCCATCCCTTAAAGGTGAGCACCATGACAAAATGCGACAACAAAAAAACATATTTCTTGGAGGACAGAAACAAAGCACTCGGAATCTTTCTACAAGTTCTTTAGGCCAATGCAAATCTTTCTTCCAAATGTAGGACTCGATATGCCACATAAAGCCACACCTGCTGCTCAGAGTCTAAATTTAGATTCTCTTCAGAATTGAAACTATACCAGAGGAAAAATGTTTAACAATGGTCTTTATTTAATTTGACACATCCCTCTTCAAATAATTCCCTTGCAAAATCCTTTTTTGTTCTTTTAGGTAGGACAGTTTCTTTCCTTTGTGTAATTCAAGTGTGGCATAGAGTGGGAGCTACCCATTTAAAAACACACACATGCACAAGTAGAAAGATAAGAGAAAACAAATCTCAGACAACAAAACTGCTTAATATTGCAAGTAAGGAGTATGAGAGAGCAGGGAAGAAGAAGGAGGAAAGAAAACATGCTAGAAAGGAGAAAGAAAACATGCTAGAAAGGAATAAGAGAATAAAAAAGTTGTGCAACATTCTGCTGATTCTTCTCAGGCTAGGATGCATGTAATATTTATCGCATTGTCAATATATTGTCACTGACACTTAAACATCTCACTATTGAAACAACCTGAAAAGTGGTAATGTCATACTAACAATAATTATTATGATTATATTACAGAGATCAGTTTCCTGGCATGCATGCCTTCTGTCAGTATTTCTTCTGTGTTTTATTTCACTTGCGTGGAAGCACTTGAATGGGAGCAGTATTCACTGCTACTCCTAACCAAAGTCATCATCACATGTTTCAGATGTGAGACCTAACTCCTGTATGATGGACTGTGGTGATGCAGACAACAGACAATAGGACCAGAGGAATCAAAACCAGACTTCTTAGAATCAAGCAAATGTGTTTAATAACAGAGAGGAACCGAAATCCATAAAATAATTCATACCCTGAAACTGCACTGTGGAAGTTTTTAAAAACATTTTCAAGATGTATTACTAGATTTTTAATTCCTGAACTGTGCATATAGCATATTCGTATGATTTAGTGTCTAAAATAAACTTTTACTACTTTTTATTCCTGCAAGCACTGAAACAATTAACACAGCAAAGGAAGAGGGTACGAAACTCTCCCCCAGCCCACTCATCAACACAGCTCTTCAGTGCACTCCTCACTGCGCAGTCCAGCTTTGCCCTCAGCTTCACATCTGCAGCCCCACTGGTAGATGTCTCCTGGTGGTTGTTAGGAGGAAGAGAACGCAAACACGATTTTCCAAAACTCAAGCAGCTAGGTATTGTGATATTGAGATGTAGGTGGATGTCAAGGGTATTTAAACAAGTGATGGAGACAAGAGATGTCAGACTTTAGATAACTTCTGAGCAAGATACGCAGGAGGACAGATCGTTAGATGATGGCGCATGTGGAAGGTGCAACTATGGAAGAAGCAGCAGAGAAAAAGACCAGTTAATAGCAAAGCAAAAAGAGGCACAGGTTTGCTTCACTGAGAGAAAGGAGGAGTATGAATAAAGAAATGATGAGAGGACAAGAAAGAGGTCCAGCCCCAACAGAAGAGAGAAAGAGGCAGCAGTCAAAGAAAGAACAAGGATGATCCATAGGAAGTTGCACGAAAAAAGACAAGCCAGAGGACTCTCTAGGCATTTTTTCTCACATTAAGAAGAAGGTCTTTGTGACAAGTGATTTGGAAAGACTGTTGTCAAAGTCAGATTTAGACAAGAGAATGAGTACTGGCAGCTAGGAGCAAGGATATGCTATAGGGCTGGAAAAGATCCTGACTGGGAAGAAAGAAAATCCATTGGCTGTCCTTAATGGTAGGCCAGATGACACTGCCATAGTCACATTAGAGGTAGTCAGCGATGGCTGCCAGGTGAAAATGCAGAAATAGATGAAGTTACAGGTGCCTTTCATTAGGCAAAAGAGCAAAGGTGTGACTCAAGAGGTAGGATAAGCTGATGGCTCATGGGCCAGTGCTATGAATAAGATTCTGGGGTACGTGACCCCCAAAAAAGGGGTCACAGGGTAAGGCCTGCTCTTTGGAATGGACTCCATGTGGATAACTCCTAGGATTGCAGTCGCATGACTGATAAGAGCTTTAAACTAGAAACAGAGGGGAGAGGGTTGGGAGACTCCCTTAATCTCCATGTCTGATTCTAACACAAGGAAAAAAGGCAAATCAGATAAATGAGATTATTGCAATGGGTAATAGGGCACGGAAGGGGAGAGGAATAGGCAGCAAGAGAATATGGGAATAATACTGAGGAGAGGAAGAAATGTTTGTGTGATACATTTAATGAAATTTGCTATTTAAAACTGGATTAAAACAGAGAAAATCAAGAGAAATGCTGTGCATTAAGACCAGATACATATAGGAAGTAGAATCTCTGGTGCAGAACAAAAGAAAAGGATATTACAAGAACAATAGAAACACATTGGAGTAGTAATCTTGCCTCAAACACAGGCATTGAAAGATATGCATTATTTAAAAAAGAAGAGAAGGTAAAAGGCGTTGAGGTAGCAATTCTCATTAACTGATGAAGTAGACTGAAAAGAAATAAGAATTAATTGCTTCAGTAAAACCCAGAAACAGGCTAAGTCAAAAATCACTTTTGGAAAGCCTGAAAAAGAGGATCTATGGGAATTAAAACAGGGTCTGTCACTCACTTTGATGTTTAGAACACAGAAGTTTGGTCTAAATGACCATGAGCTGATTCAATTTTAAATGACCATGAGCTGATTCAATTTTAAATAAGCAGGACAAAAACAGGCCTAGACCCATGATTTGTGAGTTTGAACTTGAAATGTCCAGCAAGCCAGAAAGTAAAATATTAAGACGTCTAGGATCTGAATGTAGCAGCGACTTGGCCTCAAGGGTACAAAAATTCCTATGAGTTTGCCCCCCACCCACCCTCCCTACACACAACAAAGGGGAAAAATCATTGTGGAGCAGGACAAACATCCCTCACAAGAAGGGATAAGGAAAGAGCTTACACAGACCAAAAGAAAGAGCTGATCAGCAAAGGAAAATTTACTTAAGGTCAAGAAGTGCTAGACTGAACTACGACTGGGTAAGACTCGGGCTATGGGAGATCTCGTCAAAGAAACACACGGCAAGTGTGCATCAAGACAAGTAAACATATGGACAAACAAATATAAATATTGCTGTTCTGGCATTTTTCACTGGCCCTCTGTTCCAGCTATCCCAGTGTAACTCGATTTTTACCAATATCTGCTCAGCAAAAAGCAGCATATCCACTGCCAAAACAGACTGGAGCTGGTTTATACTGGAAAAATCTGTGCAGTCTGTGAGCCTGCCCTGTCCCATGTCACTGTAGAAGAGTTAAGCAAATTTCTTTCACTTTGCATGGCACTGGATGTAAGGAAATGTGGATGGTCTAGGTCCATGCCTCCAGTCTGGGCATTTACTTCTTCAGAAGCATCAACAGCACCATAAATCATCTCACCACAACAAAATACTTCTGACAACAGGAACTGCATAAGTGGAGCAAACACCATTTTGAGCTTTTATTTCTATTTCAGATGGCCATTTGGAGACAGCAGAACTGGCAGAAATGGGTGAGGAGGAAAATACAGGTGAGGAGATGGTGAAGAACTTCATCGGTTGATTAGCCCAGTACATAAGGGAACCTGATGCTCAGGAAAAGTAAGAGCTTGAAGCTGGCCTTTGCAGAACAAATACCATGCAAATAGAAACAGACAGCACAAAACTCCCACAATAGAATCCCAGTACCATGCTGTGGGTGCAGACAGGAGGAATCACACAGACTGAGAGTGCACATTAGCCCCTGTTGTGTTTTGGGGGCAGGGATGGTGTTTATACTGTATTTCTATAGTGACTAGTGCAAGGAGGTATTGAGCTTTGACTCGGGTTTCTGGATGCCACCATAATAACTACAAAAATAAAAAGAGCACAGTCTTGGGCCTCAGCTACTGTTTACGCTGAGCACACTAATGTGTAACAGCAGGTACCTGTATCACTGTGGCAGGCAGGATGCATTCAGGCTTTCTCCTGCAAGGTGGCTGAGATCTGGCACATCATGCCCTAAGCCATGACCTTCAGCAGTTACAGACAAAGCGTTCTGAGCACGGTAACTGGGCTGTGATGAGGGCTTCTTTACTTCATCAGGTGCTCCTGGGAACACTGAACCTGTGGCCAAATGCAAGAATGAAAATCGGATGCCTGGCTGCAGCCAGGGTGGGTCCAGTCTAACCACAGCTCCTGTCAGCATCAGGTGCCTGGTCTGACTTGGAAGCATCCCAGGTGGCCTGCAAAGCCCGAGTCAGATTTTCATGATAGCCCATGGAGGAGCTGGGGTTCGTGAAGGCACTACAGAGCACCAGGCCCACCTAGCATGGAGGGCAGGTATTCCCCAGGCAGCATCTCAGCACCTGGGCTCAGAATAGCCCTGTGACTACACTGGAAAACAAATAACATGGGCAGCAGTGACCTGCACAATTCACGCATGGCATGGATGGGGATCCTTTGCAGTGCTTTATCAGCCCTTTGATCTCTCCAGTGCTACTGCCCAGTGTCACTGGGGTTTTCCTAGCCCAGTTGTTCCTCCTACAATTGCTACACATGCTCTGGAAATGGCTGCCCGCTGTGTCGCTTCAATGTGCTACAGCATACAACAATGACTCCCAATAACATATCCCTAGAGATTCCAGAATTTCTTTTTTAGGGTTACAGAAACTTTTAAAAACATTGGATCTCACACAGGGCATACACCTCCACCAGTGTGAAAATAACGTGTGTGGCTCTGCTCCTTCAGGCGACTTCTTCTTCGTGCATCAGGTAAATGATGAATTACTCTGTCATTCAGAGCTCTCCATTTCAGGGAGATAAAAAACATGTGCCAGAACAGAAGTTACTTGGTTTTAGCTGCCACACAGCCTCATGGATGGCTGTGACAGGGTGCTTCTGTGGTGCCCAGTCCTGGGAGCTGCTCATTAGATTCAGCATGGGATTCTGTGAAGTGCTGCAAAATGGTGGCCTGAGCTGAAGTTTCAGCTTCCGGGCACAACCCAGCTACACAAAACACAGAAAGGCTGCGGGGTGAGGACAGCATGGAATTCCCTTCGTATCCAAACCCAGTGGCTGACACACACAGTCCCTGCTGCAGGCTACAGCATACCTTTGGCCGGTTCGGGGCTCCGGGCTCTGTGCTTGGCAGATCTGCCTGGGCTGGGAGCTCGTGGGCTGAGTCAGTGAAAAGCTGCAGCCAAGCCAGGACAGATCTCCCTGAAAACTGTAAATATATATAAAAGTGACATGAGGAAAGAAAGGACTAGAGAAAACTCACAGGCTGGAGATCAGCCCTGTCCTACAGATGTCTTCATGGAGCCCATTTTTACACTTCTTGCAACCATACTCTTTCCAAAGGAGGAAAATGTGGTTCCTGATGGGCAATCAGTCCCAGCTCTTTACTGGACTCACCTCCATCCTCATGGCACTACTTTGCTATCCCCATAAATGTTTTCTCCAAGAGTGATGAAATTTCTGTTATAGAGCTCTGCTGGCTCTACCCAATTAAATGCACTGTGGGGAGAGGATGATTGCTGTTTATGGGGCCCCTCTAATGAGGGATGATCCAGAAAGATTTTAACCTTCTCATCATCATGGTATGATAGCCATGAGGGTAGTGAGCACTGTTACAACCAGGTTGGTCCACTGCCAACCAGTCTGAAATTTCCTTACAGCATGTGGGTGCCTATATCAAACAGTTCAGAGTATGAAGAAAACCTGCACAAGTCCTACTTTATTTTTTACTGTACTGCCTAATAGATGCCCTGTCAAGTTATACATATCTTGCTGTGACAAATTATTCTTCTTCTCCTGACAGGACCTCCAGCTGAGTCCGCTGTGCTCAATTAGGAGAAAATGCATATTTTAATCCGCCCCATGGTGTAGTAACATTTCACTCTGTGGCCTTGGCAAAGGAGCCATTTAACTATTTCTGCAGTGGTTTCACATGCAGCACATTATTCTAATGTCAGCAGCATTTCCGTCTGTTCTAGTTTCCCTGGCAGTACTCCCCTAGGCATTGGGATGTGGACAATTAAAGCCCACTTTATCATTTTGGAACCAATGATTTCCTTCCCCTGGTAACAGTTCATCACTACACAGCAGCTGATATTACCGTCACAACTATCTCTGCTTCTCCAGGCCACTGCAGCCTCCTAGTAAGCTGTTGTGACCACTCTCCACTGGTGGCCTGGCAAAAGGTGCTCCTATACCCCTCCTAAAATGATGTGTCAGGTCTCTGCCCACCTTAGTAGCCACGACCAGTTCCAGATCTGCTCTCATGTACGGCAATGAACAGAGATGACCTCAAAACCACAGAGCCTATGTTATATGTAAAACTGCTACTTCTTTCCAATAAATCTTCAGGACTTCTGTGAAATGTCTTCTAATGCTGTAGTAGCACTTGAAAACTACCCAGGCGTGAGTCAGCAGTCATGGAGAGCTGATGAGATGGGAACCCACATGACATTACTTTTATGGTGCAATATGGCTCTTTTCACTGTTCACAGGGAAAACAAACAATTAAGGGTTATTTGTGGGGAAAAAAGTAGTCCAGGGAGAGGAACAAACTGCACTAAAAAAAGGAAGTGGAAGATTCTTCATAGGAAATCAGGATCTCTGTGGAAATATTCGGTCATGCTGGTACATTCAGGATGGGGTCTGCCCAGACGGATGGCACTGCTCTTTTTGACTGTCTCCTGGCTATTTTTGGCCCACTAATTCTCAGAAATACTTCTAGAGAAATCTTTAATTTCAAGTCCTGATTTTTAACCTTTTAGCTTTTTGCAGAGGATCTTCTCATATGCTGTTTTGCTTACTTGTAGTCAGGGGTTTGATCATTCTGAAATCTTGTTTGCCCAGAACAAACTCATGCTCCCTGGTGTATTCAGTAGCCTGAAAATCCCATTAATTATTTAGAACCATGGTTAGCTGAATTAATTCAATGTCTTCTACTCAACTTGGATAACAAAGGTTAGACTGCATTTCTTTTTCTTTTATGTGAAGTGTGCTCTCTGGTACTAGTTACCCTATTAAAAATATATCTTGCCTTTTAATCAGCACAAGCAAAACAAAGATAAGCCTGCTGAAAAGGGCTTTGAAAAGCAGCTAAAGTAGCAGAGGAATTATGTGCAAGTCTGTAGAGTATATTTATGGTTATAAAACATTATATAAAAATTTAATTGGTACCCATGAAAGGCACCAGCAGCTGGGCTGAGAGGGTTCTCCACAGAACAGTTCAGCAAGGCAGCAGCAGAACAAACATTTGCCTTTTCAATACACTTATAGTCCACCTTGGAACACCACTGCTGAGTGGTCAAGCCCACTTAGTCCTTAACTTCTGTAATGTGGCCAGCCAAGGTTGGCCAAGGAAAGGGATCAGTGAGTAGTCAGATCAAATACCTCAAGTTAAATGTTTAAGGCTTTGTGTTGGCAAAGGCAACCAAAACAAGCAAATCAAGGCCTCTTGAGATTAGGATTCCTGTATATAAAATAAGATTTTAAGAAATAGTCACTTCTCACACTACATTGCAGTACAACTGCCAAGTCAACAGACTCATCCACTCTAGCTCTGATGGCCCTGGCATCTAATAGGGCATCTAATCTGTTCCAGCCAGCTGGATGATCCCAGGAGTCCTAGGGAAAATCCAGTGGCAATTAGAGGGCTCTGGGACATGTCGGCTCCTTGGTGAGGAAGAGGTCCAGTAGCTACCTTAGATATGACAGCACAGATATGTACACATCAATGTGGGCTTTCATTAACAGCACCTCATTTCCATGGGTGAGCACCGAGCTCACACATCACATGGTTTGAGCTGCTCATGCAACACCACTGGTCATGCTGACACTGTGCATCACCATCACCTGATGTGGTGGATGTGCTGTGCAGACTCTGCTGCTGGAGAGCTAGCTGAACCACAAACTCCTCTGAGCAAGTTGTTATTGCTTTTTATCGTAGATCTGTGCTGGATCTGAAACTGTGCCTTAGCAATGAAAAGCTCCCCAAGAGATATGGGAATATCTCATTAGCAAAATTACTTTCTTCCAAGAGTGGTTTTTGTGTAAACATAAAGCCCTTCATTTACAATGAGAGTATTTCAGCAGCCACCTCATCTTCCTATTTTAATGTAATTTGCCAAGAACATGTACTCCTTTATTTTATTCATATAGAAAGGAACAAGCTCCTTTAGGAGTTGGCTGATGAGGTGCATGTTTCAGGCAATGTTAAGTACAAACACAAATGTAATCTGGGTGTGGCTTTTTATTAGCTGTTTTCCTATTGCTGCGCTTCTTTATCTTATTTGGCTAGGTTAACCCTAGCCCTATCGTCGAAGAGTCTTGCTGGATTGTGGTATCACATACAGCTCACATCACCAAAAAGAGTGGAGGAGAGAGGTTTCATAGGACTTCTCTGAAGTAGATACAACCCACCTCTCTGTTCAGCACAGCTGGCCCAGACCACGCTCAGTCAAAGGCACTGGTCACCCCTCCACCAACTTCAGTCAGATAAGAAATATTCACTGCAGTTTCATTGTCTATTTTTTTTGCCATTAAGAAACCAGGAACAAAGACAGAAAGCAAGGAAGTGCTCTGGGAAATGAGGTTAGGAAAACAATGATATATTTATGACAAATCTTTCAGACAAATAACTTTTGGGATGAGACTTGAATAACCTTGACTTGTTTTTACAAGCACAAAATAAGCAAGTTTGGGAGATTGCCACCAGGCCTTGAAAGAAGAATGCATGAAGGACACTGGATAAGTCAGAAGAAATGGAATGTGCAGGATTTTACCCCTACACTGTGGAAACAGCATAAGAGACTACAGATCCTGTGCAATTCACAGCAGTGAGCTGTAAGGCAAGGATCAGCTGGAACAACCCTGGCTGTACAGCCCCAGTGCAAATGGTCAGGCCAGAGTACCAGTAGACTGATGGCCATCTGGGTGACTGGATGCCCTGGTAGACCACAGAGGCATGGGGATACCTCTTTTCTGTCAAAGGTGACTATACAGAAATCCGTATAACTTTGTGTGGATTAGGATCTAGATGCCCCCCTATTTTTTCCAGAAGACATTTTGTTGCCCTGCTTTCACCAAGTTAAACTCACATAACTTGATCTCAGCTTCCCACCCCAGTGATATATCAAATGCAAAAGTGAGACTGGTTAGTAGTTTCTTGGTGACAGATTTCTAGGTCTAGAAGAGACAAAGATGTGCAGAATACTCAGGCCAAAGCCTTGGTCTGGCAAAGGAAATGTTACTCAACAGCAGGTAGATCAGCTGCCAGTCTGCACCCAACAAGTGGTGAATGAGCAGCATGGTTATCTATTCATTGGAGAGAACTTTCTTCTGAGCATCACTGCCTCGGGGACAGAAGCGTACCGATATCCAGCTTTCATGCCACAGTTTCTATCAGTACTTTAGAACATAGTTTACAAAGTGGGTCACATTAAAAACCTGCAGAACAGGAAATCAGTTCTGAGGTCAAAAAGGATGCGTTTGACACTGTCCATCCAGTGCCAGAGCTGACTCCTCAGTGCAGTCCAGCACCCTGCCAGAGCTTGTTTTCTCCAAGCTTTCTTGCCTACCCCTGGATGCGACCGCAGCATATTTGCATGTCGCCTCCACTCCAGCGAGTCTCACCTTCAGGAAAAGGATATCAGCTAATTATGAGCAAGCTTTCTGATGATCAGTTCATTTGCAATTCCTTGCAAGCAAGGTCTGGGTATTGTATAATACAAGGCATAATTCCGGCCACTCCAATAAGATGAATCAAGAAAGATGTGCAAACGGAAAGATGAGCATTTGTCCTTGAGGGAGGACATTTAGCACACCTAGAAACACAACCATTTTTAAAATTAATTAATCCCCTTAAGGAATGTGAGTGATGGATTAGAGACCTTAACTGGGGAAGCAGTCTGTGACACGGTGTTGGAGGAGGCACTGAAAAAGGACGTGAGTTTGCAGTCTCATGTGCCTAAGCAAAATCATCAGCCTCAGAGTGGAACATATTTATTGACTGAAGAAGGAGAGGCTCAGGGGGACCCTCAGAGCTACACACAAGTGGAGGAGGATCTGCAGCACCTACTGGTGTCCAGCCAGCCAGCTCTGAGAGCAGCTGTGCAAGGAGGGTGAAGCTTAACATAGTATCACCAGGGAGGAATAGAGCATGCAATGACATTTTTAAAACATATTCTTGACACTGAGAAATGTCTAGATAAGCAGGGTAGCAGAGGATATGTAGATTTCTTCTTTTAATGAAAAAGAACAGCAGGACATTGCTTCGGATGTGTTCCCTTACTAATTCTGCCTGGTATTTTTTGAGTCTGAGTCTTCTCCATCTTAGTACGCAACGTGTTCCACCAAGTAATGAGATTTCTTTGAATTTCCACTGTATTAGATTTCTCTACACATCAAATATTTAATAAGAATTAGCATCCAGCCATCTTCCCTCCTGCCCTCCACAATAATATTAACTTCTACTGAGAGAGCAACATTTTGCTATTCACGGTGCTGCTTTGAAGGGTAAGTGAAAAAGCCCTCTATATTTTTCCAAGGGATTTGCTATGGCCCTCTGCAAACACACAGTAATTAAGAAAAAGAATGACCAAGAGAAAAAGACACAGTGAACTGAAGGTGTGGAAAGAGACTTCTCATTAGTCTTTGTGTCACTTACAGCATCTGAAGAACAATTTCATAGCAATAGCATATTTATTTGATGGGGCACAGATATCTGGGCTCGCTGTTACGGATGGCATTTGCTCTTAATGCTTAAAGTACCTCTTTAACAAAATGGCACTCCATAAAAATTTAGTGTGTTCCTACTGTAATTAAAAAGCCCTAGTCATTTTTGCATTTATGATATAAACTATAATAGCTGTAAAATCCTGCAATTAATTTGCGCCAACATTTCATACTTGAGAAATTCTCATTACAAATTTCATTACTTATTCACTTATCTGTAATTTGTCCTATATAACCTAAAGAATATTAACAAATTTAGAGTCACTTTTGCTCTATTAAAAGCTAAATAGAAAAGCCTTTCACCTAGCAAGCCAATCGCGATAACATTCTCAAGCCTGCCCCAAAATGGTGGTGAACTACGGTCAGGCTATACAAAAAGAGATATTCTTTATGAAGCACAAGCCATAACCGACATGCAAAGCCCTTTGGCCACTGTGTGATGTCTCCTGAGCTAATCCCCTGCACCCTCATTAGTTTAAAAGCATTATAAGGCTCGAGTGTCTTACAGTTTGGCTGTGGATGTGATGCACAGCTATCTAAGGGCAGGATTGGCAATAAAGCAACAACAAGGAAATAGTTATCCATCCACCCAAGAGTGACTATGCAAAGTCCAAAAGACAGGGATTTCTGTTCCCCCTCCCCTCTTCAGTTTTCTTCCCTGTTGCTCAAAGTCATAATTTGCGCTCTCGATGTCTGCAGGACTTTGAGGGCTGTAAGATCTCGAGAAACGCTGACACAAAGCCCCAGTTTTCTTCCAAATATGTGACGGCACTACCAGAACAAGGCAAAAGAAAGGACTGGCAGGAGAGGGGCTGCACACATGAGCCAGTGGGAGGGGGAGCCGAACTTCTGCTGCTCTGTAGCGTTTCCCAGCTGACGAGTCCTAACAGTGTGACAGCAAAAACATCCAACTGCTCTTGAAATTTTGACCATATCTTCTTCATGGCTTTGTGTTCTCTGTCACCTCCTTTGGGGCCAGCGCTCCAACTCAAGAGATGCCAGAATTCTGCCAAAAGCAGCTTATGTAAAGATAATCATCATCCCCAAGACTGCTGGCAACTCCTTGCGCCATCCCAGTCCAGCTCTGCCCAACCTCAAAGCAGCGTTTCCAAACACGCTCTTCATGAACTTTTACCCTCTCTGTATTACTTACTTGAAAGAGGATGCTTTACTCCTTTCCCAGTTCTTGACTGTGCATGAGCAGGACAGTACCACTCACCTCACCCACTGTATTAAAGGGATACTCCTGCCAAATCTTGCTCATGATGGCAAAATATAATGACAATAGAAGCCAACAAGGAGCAGGCAGGAAAGGCTGAAACTCACGTTGCCCCCCTGGCAAAAAAGGAATAAAGACATTTTATTCCTTACAGTGCAAAATCCAGAAGTACAACTCCACCTCCGAAAAACAGCCCACTGTGCAATTTGTAATACAGTTACAGTAACACAAGCTTTGGGCATGCCCTGAGTGTTTTCTGATATGCTAAGAAGAAATAAGTCATGATCTCCGAAAGCACGGGTAGGCTGATACAAGAGAAAACAAACTGGGATACCATCGGCTTCATTTAACTGAGAACTCTCGGAAGCATGTGAGTCAAGAATAAGATTTCATTCCAATGGGAAAAATGAACTTTGGCTGACTTCGCATCTTGGCTTTGCATACATTATGAAAGCCATTATAATACATCATGCAAATTAGAAGTATTATGGAAAACAAGGCCTACAAACAAGTAACTTCACCTTCCTGCAACAGAACAAAGCCCAAACACACTGTACCAGGGCAGTGTCACTCTGTTTCCAAAAAACTATATTCAGAATGAACAGAGACTCAAATATAAGTATATATGTATGTACTTCACAAAGACATATATAATTTTTTCTCCCCTTCCCAACAATATATAACATTATATTGGCATTCTACTAGCTTTTATACCACATTAATTTTATTTCAATCTGTAATTAACTTCCACAAAATTTAACTGTGAGACAGGAAATTACTATTCTAGCATAAATAATCTTGCTTCTGAAAATGGCAGCTTTAACATAACCAACAATACAATTCATATGTGAAAGAAATTGGCATACTTATTAGGTTTTTGTGCTCCATCTTTTATAGAATATTATGGTGTAAATTGAAATTTTATATGATTTAGTAAACTTATATGATGGCCAAATACCCACATAACTGTAACAAACTGTACTGCTCTCTTAATCAGAGCTCTTGGTATACGCAGGGCTCTCTCATTATTGAAGCCTTAGCTTATGACAAACCAGACATTATTAAAATACCTCGAGGAAAGTACATTTACAGCACCACAATCCTTCAAATATATAGCCCTTAATTCTAGAGGATAGTTGTTGTAAAGGGGAATATAGGATCTACCTTTCTTCTACTGTGAATCAACTTTGCAAACCAGTTATCCAGCAGAATTTCCATTGTGCTGCATAATAAAACAGTGGTAACAAACAAATATACACAGCTACAGATATATGTGGGGGTTTGTATCAAGCTGACAGACACTAAAATGGAATAACAGAAAAATTTGGGAGAGAGAAAGGTTTATTTGGCCTCCAAATCTCTGGTTAGTTCTACAGAGATAATACCTAAGATTTACAGTTTCTTTGTCTTTGGTGCACTAGAGGCAATATATGACACCAGCTGCCATCTTTCAAAAAGTTGCTGGCCCACCTAAATAAATGGTCGTCTAGAAAGAGGAGTGATGCACAAGGCTTCTGGTTTGATCTAAAAGCCTCCTTCTTAAAACATTTGTAAAAGCATTGCATATACTGGATACACGTACACCACTCTGCAGCTGCCTCAAGAGCAGAGACCATCAGTACTCTGCTACTGCTATTCTTTATACACTGGGTGCTATCTCCTTACTTGTCAGGGTTATGACACCCTTGACATCCTTTCCTGTAGAATTAAAGGGTGTCTACTAGTTAGGGTCAATGTTTACCCTGGTTATCTACAAGAAAGTATCAATGAAGGAAGGATTCAGTCTGGCCACCACATTCCCTATGAGCATTTGCAAACAAGTCAAGTGAATGAAAGATGTTCAGCTGCTTCCTTTGCTGCACAGAATGCCAGCAGAGCTATAAACATGGAATTTCAGAGGCAAAGGAGTTGTCACTGGTTTTTGTTCTCTGGTTCTAAGTTATAAACATGACCTTCCACCTGAGGCTTTTAATGTATTTTTGCACTCTCGGCTACAGACCATTGCATCCAAATTCATGCCTGAAACACATTTTCTGTGTTTGCAGTACTTTTAGAAATTATGTTTATGGAATATCCTTGGAAGAGAATGAACTCTTTATTCATAATACATAAGCTTTACATTTTTAATAACAGAATTAGACCTTCACTGATTTTATAACTATACTATTAGCCAACCCGCTCTGGTTTCAAATTAATTTGAAATAACTCACACAATGACTTTCTGCAGTCAGAATTGGAGAAGCATAGACTTTGAAGTAGGCAGAGTCTGTTAAATTAAGCAATAATTGCAGCTACCGCTAATGAAAGCACAGAGCAGTTTCACTATTCCTTTGCACATAGCCTGGATTTCTTCCGAGATGGCAGAACGGATGAGCTGCTGATCACCTTTTGCTAAAATCTGATTTCAGAAGCGGTACAAAGGTCTCTGAACAAACTGCATTTCTCAGTATATTTTCCCTACTTTTTATATGATGCAAATACAAGATTGTTTAAAAGCATAATGATAATTTGTACTTACACCAGCATGGAGTCTATGCTACCTTCTCACTAAACACCTATTTTGGATTAGCACTTCCCATCCACAGTAGGATCATGTCCCACTGTGGCAGGAGATGTAAGATGTGCAAACGCACGTGACTGGAGACCTCTGCAGATGCCAGTGACTCACTGCTCCAAGTGACAGAAAGCTTCCCTTCAGGACAGCATTTAAACACACGTGGGAGCTTTCCTGAGAGAAGAATATAATGTTTGCCAACGCCTAACACAACAGGGACCTAACTGGGCCTTTTAGGTGCTGCTATAGTGTGATTAGTTATTACACAGACCATATTAACCAATACACACGTTGAACTTCAACACCAGTAAGAAACACACACGGTTATGAAACAGAAAATATCTTGGGGAAAATAGTATTATAATAAATGTCTTAGTCACTGCCCTGGATCCTAACAGTGTGTAGGGAGTTAAATTCACAAGACATGGTGTCTGCAAATAAGATGTTGTATTATCTTGGAGTGGAAAAAACTCATCTCACCCCTCCCTCCCAAGCCCTCTAAGGTCCTAAATATTCATAGGGTCTTATACCACAAAAGATATTTATGCAAGTGCTACTGCTGCAAACTCAGTATCTGTAGTGAAATACTCAAAATCCAACAACAATATCCCCGTGTATCAGATGATTAATAAACTGGAGCTGTTTGTTTTGTCCACATACTTCAGAATCAGCTACATTCTCTACTGCAAATATTTCTGTGGCAGATTCAAATCTACCAATACATGCTAAGAAAGGCAACTAGTGCTGGGCAGTTTCTAACCATGGAGGAGAAAAGGCTCTCCACTTTTCAGGACTGACAGTTCCTCATATGATAAACCTGTCAGAAGTGTTACCTAACATTGTTGTCTGCATCGCAATCTGTTTCCCAGTAACACTGGGTCTGAGTAGCAGTAATAGAATTAATTATACTTCATTTTGCTGTCTTTAACAGTATTGACCAAATTTTAGAACAAATGAGAAGCGCTTATCAAGCTTGAAGAAAATAATCCATCAGTGGCACAATTTAAATTCTCTGCAGTTCTCTTATTAATCAAAGTAACACTTACTATCCTATCTCCACTTCCCATTAACAGTCATTAAGCACTGTTGCTGATTGAAGCAATTTCTTTAGGGATCTCAACCTCATTTTTAAGAGAATCTTCTACAGTGGAAAACAATATCATACAGGAACAGCGACTTCAAGAGAGGAAGAAGGTTCTTCAATCATGTTCTGACCTTGACATTTCTCTGCAGCAGAAGTTCACCAAGTACACAACCAACACGCTCCAAACTTCTGCCGTCTTTCTTCCAGCAGCACCAGTGCCCCACTGTTAACCAAGGAGGAAAACACCACTTCAAAAGATGGTTATAGCCAGCAGGTTAAGTGTTGTTAACTGTTGTACTGGCCTGCATTGGTGATTATTAGTTATAGAGACTTTTCGTACACAGGGAACCAATAAACAAAAAAGAAATCATGAGACGGCTCATTCTGTCACCTCACTGTCAATCTTCAGAGAAATCCAAGCCATGATAAATCTCAAAGGTTATGTGGTACAGAAAAGATTTCTGATGTTGACTTTTTCTCCCCGTTATAAACAATGTCACAGATTGATAGCTTTTGTTGGAATAAATGCAGCCCTTCTCCCAGCAAGCCTAGCACACGGATGTAACACAAAGGGGCAGGGAAAAGCCTGGGCGGTAAGCGTGGAGCTGCGGCAGCACAGATCAATACGCGTTCAGGGCTGTGGGTGCATTGTCTGATCCACGCTGCCGATCCCAGGCTGGCAGGGGCACGCGACCACGCAGGGTAACAAAAACCGCTTTATTATTCTGGGGGTTCCCGTGACTCTATGCACTTTCAAGGAGGTTGTTCTGTGGATGGGGCTTGTCGGATTCCCTGCAAGACCCTCAGGTTTACTGATTTTACAAGTCTTCACCTTGTGCCGTTGTCCCCTAACTCAGCACTTCCCGGAATATTTCACTTTAACTCCTTGAAACAGTTTTAGGGAAAATGCTTCTTTTCCTAAATCAGGAACAATACTGGGAGGTCAGAGAAACCAGAGGTAGCTTATATGTGAGCAGAAGTAAAAATCCCAACCTATGATGTGTCGCAGCAATGTTTATGTGCAAGGCAGATGTTCACCACATCACAATTCAGCTTGGCAAAAGGGGTATTTCAGAGCCTGACTGCATCTCAGCATTTCCACACCTCTCTCAGAGCAGGACTTGTATTGACTGGCCATTTTTGTCAGGTACCCATCTGCCTCTTGGCCTTTAAACACATTTTTTTCTGGCTAGTGCATGGCTGTGGCCATATCAGACCTAGTATTAGCTTTATTTGATCCAAACCTCCAACATTCAAGAACTCATAAGACTGATCATAAATGTTCACACTGGGAACTGTTTCCAGAGTTTGCCACCCATCATACTGAGTAACTGAGTTCACTTTATCCTTTCAGGGAAGAAAAATCCATCAGTGCTACTAAATATAGAGACATCACTTCTGCTTAAGAAGCACTTGACCTGCAAATTAGTAGGAGCCGGGGAATATTTTAGGGAAGTATCACTGGATATCTGCACAGATCTCATTGTGTCAGTGTCTCTATTGTCAAAAAACAGGTTAAGGGCCTCAATGAGCATTGGGTTTATCCTAGTGTGGCTATTTCATACCCACCACCACAGCCCTTCCACTTCAGGAAAAAAGAGGAAAATAATGCCTACTTACCACCTCCACTCGTGGCTGTACCAGATGAAAACACTGTATGACCTTGGAATGTGGTGTTTGAACTGCTTGCTGATTTTATTCCATATGTAAACAGTAGGCTGAGTATCAGATGGGGAAAATTCAGCTTAAAATAAAGGGAAGAACAAAACACCATTTAAGTCTTATGCAGCTAACTACACAATTCCAGACTCCACGATATGAAATGTTAGACTAGATTTTGGATCAATGTAATACCTACTCCCATTAAAGCACTTAAAAAGGAAAATGTCTTACAAAGTGTCCTATTAGGCTGACAAATTTACAACACTAGGAATAGAAAACCAGAATACGGCATTGTGTTCAGGGAGCATGAATGGATTTCAGCTCTGTAGTGTTTCATCTGTATGAAGAAGGTTAGATAGCCTATCACATACCTTCTCACTATTTATTAGCACCACTTGCTACAGACACATGTATTAAAGTAAATTAACAATCAATTGTGGAGTGAATTATGGCAGATGTAGTGGGACTGAATAGAGGCACACGAGAACATAGTGCGTTTAAGCTTCCATCTCTGCATATGTCACTTACCATTAATGCTGAAGATGATTAGAAGGAAAATCCTTTTCCACATACTCCCACACACTGGACATCACCCTGGCAAAGCCCGTGGTGTAGGGTGGGAATGTTCAGCTCTGTTCTTCAGTAGCTCCATGCGGAGCCATAGAGCTCTGCTGATAGAAAATCTAAGAACTCCATTGATGTACAGATGATTGACACAGTAAAATCATTTAAACAAAGGAAACACAGGGGAAAAAAATATAGGAAGATAGGAAGGTTCATTCTCTGCATAAAATCTTACCTTCTCTTTCTCCTTCATGAGTTTAGTCCTGGTTGTAAGTCCTGTAAACCCGACAGAATACAAAGTCACTAATTGCAGTGCAGCTATTGAAATAATTTATGCCACAGCATCCATAGCTTCCTGTCATCTTTCTAGGGCACTTGGGCTGCAGCAACTATGTATTCTAATAAGTTAACTCATTGCATTATATAGCCTGTTAGTCAAACGAAGTGTTGGGAACAGTCTGTTCCCAGTCAAGCCAGAGAAGACTGTTTGTTTAACCACAGTGGTATTTTACAAAAAGTAAGCACATTTAATACCACAGTCATAGAGCTGTAGACATTTTTGTCGTATTAAAATGGACAGATACATGACAGGACAAGGGGAAAAAGGCAATTTTTATTCTTATGCTTTTAATTTTTAATGTGAGCATCATATTCTAATAAGCGCTTCCAGCACAACTTACATAATAGAAAAATAAAATATCTCTGCACAGAACCAACAGTCATATAATGTTGAAGGTCACTTGCCTTGCAACTTTACAAAGAGTTCATTGATATGATGCAAGAGCAAGGCAAATAAATGTAATTAAAATACACTAAAAACAATAATAAAAATCACTGGCTTTTGTTTACACTGGAAGTGAGCAGGAACCATATTACCTCTGCAAACTATTTTCATTTAGCACAATTCAGGCGGACTTATTGCCATGACCTTTTAAAAATGTAAAAGTGTGAATCGATAGCCTTTCAGCGGTACGACCGCAGGAGCAGAATCGGCCACGCTGTGGTGGTGTGTATTTCTGCATCAGAAGGCAGCTGAAACCTAATTATCGTCAATCACATTGAGGTAAGTCAAGGTGGTGACGAGCACTTTGCAGGTGAGCGTAGGTGAGCACCTGCCTATGGGGATGCCTTTCTGCGCACGAGCACGTACCCACCGCTCTTCTGACGCCCACGAGGCAAGATTGAAAGGTGAGTTATAGGCAGTGTCACTCATTTACAATAACTAACACCAGTCTGTCAGAAACATCAACCTGCAAATGACGTATGAAGGGGCTGGCAGGCTGCCACCCTCCTGCAGACCTTGCAGCCACGAACCACGCCGCATCATTGAGGTCATCACCGCGCTTACTTGGACGCCGGCCATCCGGTACTAACAAAATAACAGCTGGCCAATCAGCAACATTGCTCAAGTCCAAGGACAACTTAAGAAAACTTCTTCTGATATTTCTTTCTCCTCCTCTCCCAAAACGCCAGTCCTTACAGTTCATCCTCGGCAGTCACGGATTGGGGAGGAGGGGTGTCCCACAAACCTGCTGATGATGATGGCTGTCGCATCGGTGCCACTTCTGGAGCTATGAAGAGAATTCTGAAATGTTCATCAGGACCCAGATCAAACGTTTTGTAAAATTAATCTCTCCACCTATCGGCAAAATATTAACACATGCAAGCGCTTAGTTTCATGCGATGGCCTGAATATGAAAGCCCAGCACTATTCAAACACACTTCAGTGAAAGACACATGAGGTTGTCAAACGGTATTCTATCAGGAAAATGCTGGCAACTCGGTGCAGCTCTTCTGAATGCTAAGCCGTGGCTCACAGGTCTGAGCCTGGCAAAGCAACCGGCTTTAAACCACCCTTCCGTAGTCTGAACCCCCCTCCAAACCAGCTTCTCCTGGTACACACCAGGAGGTCCTTAATACCCAGTATAACCGGAATACCATCTGCAGTCTTAGAAACATTAAAAAATGGGCTGATAACCCAGAATGCCCGCTGTTTGTTGTGTGGAGTCTACCAATAATGACACTAAACAGAAAAAATGAAAAAGAAACAAATGCCTTATTCTGAGCCAGTGACAGTTTTTTCC
>Ga0065711_1000090_pt1 | contig 102848 bp, 49 predicted proteins | sample Hoacrofraction12_FD_59098 | JGI IMG/M metagenome (GOLD analysis project Ga0065711, IMG submission 59098) | Hoatzin crop microbial communities from Cojedes, Venezuela - Epithelial fraction 12 v2 (version 2) | ecosystem: Host-associated > Birds > Digestive system > Esophagus > Crop | place...
CGCAGTCATACAAATTCCCCTCGAGTTCAGGGAAATACTCACTTCACATCAAACGATTTCTCAATGGGCGGAGGTTGAGTCTCGAGGAGATCAGCCCAGGTAGCTTGTGAGTTACTCTGAGAGGCATCCCACTCAGAGGGAGCTACTGGGCGCAGCCTGCTGCGGACCAGAAGAGCTCAAAGGGCCTTCCTTGGTACCGCTGTTTATAGGGTCTCAAGATGACTGACTTTAGGCATCAGTAATTTTCCATCCTGGCCACAGTCCACATGATGCAATCCTGATATTTAGACCGAAAGTATACAATTCTAGTACTACCCAGACTGCACAGTTCTGACCTTTACCAGGCAGATGCAACTCCAGGCAGCAGGAGTTTTAGATGTGGTCAGGGAGTGCCTGATCAGCCCAGCCCACTGCTCTTGTACAAAGACAAGGAAAGTACCAATTTGTCCCGATTCAATGGACACCAGATAACTATATGGCTGCTTCTGGGATTGCCAGGTGTGTGGAGGGGTCTGCACAACCACATCTGGTCACAAGCCAGTCACAAATGAATCATGAACCCAATTTTTATGCTCTTACGTAGAAAAGGAACAATAGAAACTATTTGCTCATTCAGGAACTATGAATCTTTTACATATTTACCCTTTTGCACTTGGTCATTCATTCATACTTAGGTGTAAAATAGATCCTGAGCTGTTCAGCCATGTCCTCCTGAGGTGTTCCACTACACAGGCAGTGAAGTTCATGAATTGTGGAACCTACTGTGAGAAAAGGTTTCAGAACTAGCAAATGAACCTTGGAATTATGAGTTCAGGTAAACATCCAGGAAGGACTTTCTTGTTCCCATGATTTGCAACAATTCAACAGGGGCTGGGGAAGAAACCTCAATTTTAGATTTACGTATTAGGAACTTTGGATACCTGGTTTCTTTTGTGATCTCAGTAACCACAGAGAATCTTATTCTGTGCTAATGTTCTCAACTAGCTATGTTCCTCATGTACCTACCCACCCCAGTCTGTTGGACTGCCATTGTCTAATTCCTGCTATTTCTTAAAAATCCAGGAAACTGGTCTATTTGTCACAAAAAAACTAACACAGATTCATACCTGTTCTGACTGTTGCTTGCAAAGATGTGGACAAAACAGAAAACTGTACACTGAACTGGGCTGTGGCATGCCACTAGAGTAATAAATGTGATGTGTGTGAGAGTACGTTATCCTTCAATTTCATTTGTAGTAAAAACACTTCTAAGAAATAACTAAAGAAGACATAAAAGTACATGATTCTAAACTAAGCCTATTTATAAAACTCTAATCGGCTTAAAAAAAAGAAAAAAGAATCCTTATCAGCAAACCTGTTTGTTAAATTCATTCACTAAGTTGTGTACCTTGGTGAATTATCTATGGATTCCTCAGAAAATCTCTACTTTTTCTTCTGCTTTAACTCATCCAGAACTATTAAAAGAAGAAAAAAACACCCAACAAACTAAGAGAGAACTTATGAAAAGTCTCATATTTTACAAATCGGACAAAAAGAATCACTGAATATTGGATACTGTTGACATTCAGTTCATTGATAGCTGTAACCATGGAAAAAAAGAGAAACTCACAGGATTAATCTGTAATGTCAACACAGTGCCAGGATGATTATTTAACATAGTATATATTGCAGAAACATGGAAGGACTGAGGTTTGAAGGGACCTCTGGAGTTCATCTGGTCCAACACCCTCGATCAAGCAGGACCACCTAGAGCTGGTTGCCCAGGACCATGTCCAGGTAGCTTTTGAATATCTCCAAGGATGGAGATGCCACAACCTCTCTGGGCAACCTGTGCCAGTGCTTGGTCACCCTTACAATGAAAAAGTGTTTCCTGATGCTCAGAGGCAATTTCCTGTGTTTCAGTTTGTGCCTGTTGCCTCTGGTCCTGTCACTGGGCACCACTGAAAAGAGCCTGCCTCCATCTTCTTTGCGTCCTTCTCTCAGGTATTTATATACACTCATAAGATGCCCTCTCAGCCTTCTCTTCTCCAGGCTGAACAGTTCCAGCTCTCTCAGCCTTTCCCCATAGGAGAGATGCTCCAGTCCCTTTGTCATCTTTGTGACTCTTCATTGATCTCTATCCAGTAGCTCCATACCTATTTTGTACTGGGGAGCCAGAACTGGTCACACTGTTATTCAGGACATACTTCACAGAATCATAGAAAAGAAATAATTTGGAAGGGATCACTCAAGTTTGCAATGTAGGGCTAACTTCCAAGTTAGATTAATTTGCTCCGGACCTTGTCCAATCTAGTTCTGAAAATCTCTATGGATGGAGAGTGCTTGACAACTGTATTTGTTTATTAAGACATTTTTCCTTGTGTCCAGTGGGAATTTCTTTATTGCAGCCTATGAATATTACCTCTCATCCCTTTGTTGTGCAGCTTGGATGATTCTGGGTCCTGCTTTTGCATAACCCTTCATTAATGCAATGGATGGCTGCAGTTAGATCCCCTCAAATCTTCTCTCATGCATGTTAAATAAACACAATTCCCTCAGTCTCTTTATCTATATCCGATGCTAGCCTTTTCAGTGATACTTCAATGGACTCTTTACAGTTTGTTATGTAATATTTTAATTAGTTCAGTATGCCATTATGTGGCCTTAGGGCTGAGCTTGAATTTACTTTGGATAAATTCTATTAGTGCTTTCTTCTTGGGTTTTTCACCAGCTTGAAATGTGTCAGTCTCCAAGCAAGTGAAAATTTGACACAGGATGAGGACTGGTCTGAACTCAAAACTTGAACCTTACAAGCAGTATGGATGTAACCAGTTCACAGTGTGTGGCCTAGAACACATAACAGCTGACAAATCACTGCAGGCTTAGTAAGACTAGCTGTGGGGATGGTCCTTTGAGATTCTGGGTGTAAAAGGAAAACCAGAAATAGTACAGGAGATCACTCCCACCATATTATTTAAAAAAATAATTGGATGGCAGGTCATTAATTGTCCAACTAACAAAAAATGCATCCACAAAGGTGTCTATGAGGATTTTTTCAGCTAGAGCTCTATAAATGTCTGATATCTGAGGACACTGTCATAAATGTGGCTGATAACACCACCTACAGAAAAGACAGCATAATCCTTTTCCTGGTAAGAAACTGTTTACAGGGGCTTATAACATGGCTGAACTCAAGGTTTTGGAGTGAACATTTTTATTTAATGTGCTGTCCTCTGCCTTTTATTTTTATGCATTTGCTTTCGTTGAGTTGCTGAAGTTTCTGCAGCTAATGAAAGCAAGGAAATACGCCATGACTATAGCAGTCATTCCTGAGAAGAAAAATATGCTATCCTCAGCTGTTCTGTTAACAAGCTGAACCTTGGTCTAAGATCTTCTGCTGCTCCATGGAATGTTATCAAGTTGTAGGGCTCTCGCAAGACAGTTTTCTCACACTTAGAAGAGCCTCTTTAGCATTTGGCAGCTAAATTTTTCTGCAAACTTATCTGCAATGGGCATGTGCTTTATGCTTTTCTAAGTAGTATTAATAACAAGGTGTTATTTAAACTTCCCAGCTTTCACTGAAAAAAGTCAATATATATTAAAAAAGACTCACTTCTTAGGACAAAAGTGCTGAACAAATGATTCAGTCTTTTGAACTGTTCTGAGTTTTGTAAATACAGGACAAACTTTTCTTTCCGATAAAAAAAATGTAAAACTCTTCTATGTGATATTTTCTGTAGGGTCTGCTGAGACTTAAGTCTTTCATGGGTATTTGCTTAACAGTTGTAACTATACTTTCTGAATGAAATGACTCACCGTATTTACCACATTTTGCGTAGTTACAGTGCAGACAGAAACTTCTACCAGCTGCTTATCTTCCCCAGATAAAGTAGATATTATTCATGTTCTTTTGCCTTGAATGGAAAAAAAAAAAAGAAATCCTTGATAAAGAACATTAGAGCTTCTACCTCATTTTTAAAGAAAGTTACAACCTATTCACCTCATCTTTGTGAGTAATCACTGGACAGAAACAGAGTGCTAAAAGGCGGTCTAGAAGTAAAATTTCAGATGCTCTATAATTGTAATAAAACTTTGTTTAAAGATAAGAAGTAGGTATTTTTGTTGTGACAACAAAACTCAAAAGGAAAAGTCATTACCATAGCAGCTACTACTGCTGATATTCAAGTCTCACATGGCCTAGCCAAAGCTTCAGTAGGTTGTTGCATTTTGCTCCTTAAGCCAGACAAAAATAAACCCACAAAACAAAACAAAATAAAATTAATCATAACAAAAATACTCCAGATTTAGGTCCATCTCTCCATAAGGATAATCCCCAAAATTAAATAGAATCCAGTGTTTCCTAGACTGAAATAAACAGATAGCTTGAGAAGCACACCTTTCTAGCATGCCTCCTTCAAATTCCACAACACACGTTGTTTCTGTAAGCTGAGCCCATAAAGTCTGGGGTCTTGACAAGGTTTTGCTACCTGACTATCTGAAAAACCTTTCTGTTATTCCTTTATAGGTAATGGCCAGAAAAACAAGGGATATTACCTAGTTCAATGGAGATGGAATCATAGAGTTCTGTGGTTTGATAGAAGAAATTAATAGTCTGATTAACTGTTAAGATCTGAATAAGCATGTGATTCTGTTTGTGATAAAATTATTCACAGCAGTGTTACCAGAAAACCCTTCAATTTTTAAACTTACTTTAAATTACAAAAGCACAATCAAGGGAGAATTGTCCAGCTAGTAAAATTAGAAACAATAGACATGGTTTCCACTTTATACAGTGAAAGCAAGCATATTCCTTAGCCAGAAAACAATCATCCTATTTGGATCTTGTTCCAATTTCGTGTATGACATGGTGGATTTGTCTCCTGTTAAAGTGTGTAATACCTTACAGGATTCTTGCGGCTGAATTCATAGTCATTTTTAGATATCTTAGGTATCCTCAGTAGTATGCAACATATGCTATTATCAATTTTAATTTATTATCACCATACTGAAATAGCATTGAAGAAGCATTTGACATCAATATTTTCTGGTTTTAGCTGAGGTTTGCATTCATTCCCTAAATAAAACTCCAATACCCATATACAGAACAGAAACCAACTTCTACTACAGAAATGACTGTTACAAGAAATGCTGTTTGTCTGTTAAATTGCAAAGGGTGATTTCACTTATAAATGGAGGAATTCAGAAAGTTAACGATAGCAAAAGCTAGCAAAATGAAATTTGTGAGAGTGGGTGGATGGTGTACTGTAATACAGAAGCCCTATTTACTTGTGAATTATTTAAATGCAGAATAATTGAATTGGTACAGCTTACAGGAAACCTAAATAAATTCTTGGTTTTTAGTATTCCTGGATTTGAGTGATCAATACCCAATGTTACAGATGGTATAGGATCATAGAATGGCAAAAGGCTACTGTGTTAGTGCTATAAATGATATACAAGGAGCCAGAAATTCAGTCAGCAGCAAGCCCAAAAAGAAGCCAATGAGCTAAAGGATGGTCATCAAGATACTGCAAAATGTTAGGAGCCATTAAGATCACATCCTTATAGTAAAACCATGCAAGTGAAAAGTCTTTGAAAGTGTCACTGTCTAAACCTATTCTCCCCCAGAAGGAATACATGAAATAGTTAAACCTAGTCAGAGAGGCAGAAAAAGGAAATAGGACTTAAAAGTTACAAAACTGGCAGACCTGTACTGTAAAAAATAGATATTGTTTGCAAATATCTAGCCTGGGACTATAGCAGGTATAGCAAGCACTAGGGGTGTGTTGTGATCCATTAGAATCTCTCAAATTTACAGGACAATGTACTCTGTAAATTAAACTTTCCTTTATGAACTCGTTCAGAATGAAAACAAACAAACACATGAAACATGGGCTCAATCACCTTTGTACAGGCTAATCTCATGTGAATTCACTCATTCATCACTTCGGTAATTCACGACTCTCAAATTCCCTAACCAGTAACTCACATGCCAACGAGCAATATCCTTACCTTGCAAAGGGTGGGAGTGCTCATTCTTCCTCCCCGCTTGCAGCATGGTTGTCCCCCTTATCACATGGGGAAGTAAGAAATCCTCAGCTGTCCTCCTGTTGTTGGATCAGCTTCAAAATCTTTTCATTTAAGTTAATGTGTTTATACTTCCCAGCTTGGAATCTTGGTCTATGTCATTTCCATAAATTAATGGATACTGAAGAAACTTCTGGCAATTAACATGCAAGGATGCAAGAGACAATGAGTGCAGGAGACAGCAAGCTGCAGGTGATAACAGCTGCATAATGACCTTTTGCCCTCCTTGTCCATCCTGTCCTGACTAGGTGTTGCTCTTGCGTTGACCTAATGGTGCTGCTCCTAACATACATCAGGCCTTAGCGTGAGCTGAGTGTTAGGCTAAAACCTGGGCAGGAGTTAAGTGAACAGTCACAAGGAAGACATTTAGATTTCTGTTTCCTCTGGGATACAAATAGACCACTCCTAAGCAAGACAGGCACTTACATCTCTTTTTCATTTTCATTGTAATGCTGCTGTCCTGAGTAAACAGTGCTTTTCTTGGTGAGGGCTCACTGATCATTAATTAAACTTATCGCTCTTCTCACAAAAGGAGATTGCAAATACCAATCTGAAGTCACATTTATTGAGAAGATAACAGCATACTGCAAGAAAAAAACCAAGCCACGCAATGCCTCCTTTTCTCTGCCTAAGGCTGACCCCAGATATGCAGTAAAATATGACTCCAGCTCAGAATCAGAAAGCTCATTACAACCTTATTTCTCCGTATTTCCATGATATCGTGTCATAAATTTCTGGGCCTTTTTGCCCTCTGATGAGAGAAACACATGCTGTCATCAGCCTTTCTGGCTGACAAGCTCCGTGGAGTTACCCAGCTAAGAGTCCCAGAGCATCCCCGCGCTGCACCTGTACCTCAAGGACTATATATCAATGGGTGGAGCTTAGTTTGAAGAAATGAGACAAGTTTGGGTGTTTTTTTCCACAAGGCAGGCTTTGAATTTGTGCACTTTGGCCACAGCTTTAGAAGTTAGAAAGCATTTACTAATTACAAAAGCAACCAGCTATTTCTGGGAGAAGGATCTTGCTAAGAAAGATCCTGCAGCCAGGTAAGGTATCTATGGCCAAGCAGGCCCAGCTGTGCAGACAGAGAGTCTAAGCAACACCAGCTTAAAAGACACCTCGTCCAGTAAACATTAATTGCTATGTTATCTTCTATGTTTTGCTATTGTGATTGGTTTTCCTACATTATAGACTACGTTATAGTACCAACAATGCCTGTTCATAGTTTTGAGGCTCGATGGCATGACAAATCAGACCTCAACACTGTCTCCTAGTGGAATAAAGGAGCATTAAATTCTAATATGTCCTTGACCCAACCTCTAGTTCTTTTATGTAAACTTCAATGAAAGATTTTCTCTGGGGAGTCCCAATTTTTTTTCTAACTAATTCCCCAGAATATGTAAAATTTTTCTTACTCCCATTACTTAAATTTAAAGATGTTTAGTCATAGCAATAGCAATAATTTGCAGTACTGGTACTCTGTAGTACTCTTCAGTAATTATGTCATTATTTTTTCTTGCTGCTCTTTGAATTTTCAGTTCTTTTCAATACGATTACATTTCAAACATGGAGTCCCTGTGGGCCCTAGAGACTTGAAGTATATGCCTTTCTAAAAATTTCCTCTTCTGTTATAGTAAATCTTGAAGTATATATGTTGAACTGTGTTAATTTTTGCCATGCTAACTGGTCCTACAAACTACTTCAGCTAGACTAGGTCTACACTGAACACAACTCTAGCAACTGAAGGCGTTTTAACAAAATACCACATATAAATAATTCCGTAACTATTTTCCCCATTCTAACTAAATGACTGTGCTAGTGGTCTTTTGCCTCCTCAAGAGCCTCCTAAAAAGCCAGCTACACACATTCAGATATGATTCCTACATGTTATCTTGCAACTGATTTTAACGTTTATATGAAATCAGAAATTTGATGGTGGTAGGGCTTTGAGGAAAACATTATGGAAAGTTGGGGAAAGCATAGTCTCGTATTTTATAAATCCAGAAGGTTTCTCACAAAGTGCCATAGTAACTCACCCTGTCCTAAGCCTAATAATCCTTCTAGATTGTGATTATATGACTAAATAAAAAATCGGAAAAAAGTCACAAAGCTCCGTTTATGAAGAAAATAAAAACTGGGCAGGCGGCCGGGTGTGGGCGAAGAATTAGTTATGCTCTTTTCTGGATTTATTATAATTAAAAAGTTGTTTGAAACAGTCTTTTGTAGACAAAGCCATAAAAAGAATCTAGTCCATGCAATCAACCCAACAGTATCACTACTAATGGAACATCAGAAAATAAGATAAACCAAAATTAAAGCTTCACATTTTCTGTAGTACATGCTAGTTGCTGGTAGCAAAGGTTATTTTGGTGTCTGATGTTGTGAGGAAACCAGTTGACTCAAATAAATCTGAATTTGGGAGCAAGAAGAAAAGATTTGGGTAGAAAAGGAAACAAGACACCAGAAGTAAAGGCAGTGAAGTAGAATTTTGAGAAGAAATGGAATAGAAAATTATAAATTTAGGAGGGAGATGTGGGAAGGTGTGGAAGAAAAGTGTTACTATGTAGAGTGGTGCTGAAGGTAAGGCAAAAGGCTGAGATTTGGGTGGCTTGATCTCGTTCCTTTGTGTTCCATAGTTGCTCATTTATTCATTGAGGCTCTGCATGTGATCAGTATCAGTATTCCAGACCTCATACATAAGTGATCTACTTGTTAATAAAGCCACTAGATATGTACCCTTCTGCAGCAATCTTTTGTGGTGCACTTTGGAGAAAGAAGGAAAGCCTTTGGATAATGTAGGCCTCAGTAGCAGGATGCCAGGACATGAAGAGAAAGCACAAGATAGGAAAAGGGAATTGATGCAGGAAAACAAACAGTGGAGCAGAAAAGACAGTACTAAGAAGAAAAGGGACATTGGCAAGCAAAGATACTCAGAAGAAATATTAAAAATATGAAACACTGAAAAAACTCCTCCAACCAATGATCAGCTTCCAGGAAGTCAACAAGAGGTGTGAACTGTTGTCAACAGTTAGAAAATCTTATAAAACACTTGCATTTCTGAAGTGAAGGAAATGTCGGTTTCAAAGCGATGCTTCAGCCATCTACCCATCTACAGAACACTTCTCTAGATAGACAAGCCAGACCAAGAAAAAATTTGGAATTCATGTGTATGCAGGATGCACAACAAGATTTGCACATAACCCCTGAGTTTCTTTTGCTTTGGCATAAGCACAGAATTTGTGCCAGCTTATCCTAAGCTTTTTGTTGTACCAATTAAATACATGTCTTACTTAATTGTTGAGTTTAGTTATCAGAGCATTTAAACAGGATAGCCGAAAGAAAGGTAAGGTAACTGCATATAACTTGTCTCACAGGGATAGCAGATTCTTCAGAAGCTCATGTATATGGTGTGTATATAGGCAACATTAGGTTCAGATCAATTCATTTAAGTGTCTCACTAGGATAGCCTTGTGAGCTAATCATTTTGACCAGATCCTGTGTTGGTAGGAAATGAATTTGTTTCATGATAATACCTTGATTTTTACGAATTAAGCACAGAGGTCATTCTTTTCCTTTAGGGATCCTGGAGAACAGTAATTATAGAATACTGCAACATATATTTGTATGGAACAAATCAAATTAACTTTATCCAGTCAGCTTCTGGAAGACAAAACAAGTAATTCTTATTAAAAATAATTTTAATTTATGATACATATGTGAATGTATCTGTATATATGCACAGACAGAGGTCACACAGATTTTACTTATAAAGACCATTGCGTAAATACACAGAAACTGTCACAGCTGGGCAGTTCAAGAAGAGGAACAACAGTGTGCTGACCCTAGCCCCTTATCCCCGCCTTTTCTCTGCCCAAGTCCTCACTGAGCGGGCTGAGGGTAAACTGTGGCAGTAGCAAGGGTGGGAGGAGAGGAAACAAGAGTGAAGGAGTGAAGTTCAGCCTGGGAAAGGGGGAAGGAATGGTGTTTAAATGTTTGTCTTTTTGCTTCTCACTACTCAGATTAGTAATTAAAAGTTTGCTTTATTTGGCAATAAATTAATTTTCCATGAGTAGAATTTGGTTTGCCCGCAATAGTAATTGAAAAGCAATCTTCCAGTCTTTAGCTTGACCTATGAGCTTTCTCACTCCTGTTCTTCCTGTTTTCTCTCCCTGTTGCACTGGGAGTGAATGAGCAGCTGAGTGGGTGTTTGGCTGTCAGCTGGGCCAAATCCACTACGCCGGTAAATTTCAGGAAGAATAAACTTTATTCTTGTAGAATAAATACTGAAACTCCTAGCAGCTTTCATGGCACTCAGCCTTCACACAAATAATTTATCAAAATCATTCTACCTAATTCTGTTAATTCTTTTTGTGTAAAATGTTCTCGCTTTTGGATGCTTTAAGGAAAGACTTTAATATCTGCAGTTGACAAAAAAAGCAAGAGAGTTCTAGGTAAACTCTGAGACAAAAATGAGAAAGTTCAACTTCCCATGTGACATTTTTAAATGTTTAACAATATACTCTTTCTCATCCTGGTCACTGAATTATGAGACACTTATTATGATGCATTGTTTCGTGTCTTTGTGTCTAGAGTAATCAGTCTTTTTTTAAGGGACACTGTGAAGGACAATGCTTTGGCAGGTACACCAGTGCCAGTGATTTTTCTGAATTAAAATTGAAGGCGTGCAGCAGAACTCTCTGTGTTACCCTACCTTTTGCCTTGCCCAAATAACAGACCAGTAGCCTCATGGCTGGTTGCTGGGCTGGTTGCCCAACAGATCCGTTTGCTTGGATCCTCTGGGATTCTCATTGCTGCCAGGCTATGGGCAATGTTGGGTGCTAAAGGACAGGCAGAGCACACAGGCTGCTGCTGTGGCGCACTGTCGCTGCTCACGCAGCACATTGGTGCGCTGCAACGCAGCCCGGAGGAACGTCACTGGCTCAGAAGCGTGAGGCGATGTGACAACAACACAAAAGACCTGACCTGTCAACACCTGTAGGACCTGGCCCTGCTTCCCTTGGTGTGCGAGCATGGCTGACACATAGCAGGGGAGGAGGTCGGAGGTACTCACTGTCGATTTAGTTCATTAGCTCTCCACTCCTGCAGTAACGAAAAGCTTCCATCTCCAATAATCCGAACAGGCTGCTCGCTTTATTCCTGGAATAGTTTAATTCTTGTGTTTTACTGCATCATGCAAAAAACTTCAGACAGCACAACTGAAAAACAGTTTTTGTTTCGGTATTCTTACAGATCGCTTTTAGTAAGCAGTGGCACTCAGCTATTAAGCACCCTTGGTAGTTATTGGATTTATAGAATTCACAGTTATTCAAGCAGGAAAGGGTTGAGAGATGTACCCCATGCTTGATTTTATCTTCACTTTGCTTTGCAAAACTCTTAATGGGTGCAGGAAATCCCAGCTGTTGCAATAACAGGGAGATACAGCTTGTACACAAACTCACAAATTTTTGGGTCTAAGACTTTTGAGTGCCCACTATTCTGTAGTGTGTTACATCTTTCCTGTCTCTACAAAACAGGTTTCAAATGCCAAAAAAACCCAGATTTTTCCCTATATCTATCTTGCATTTGCTCGGACAGACATTTGCCTCCACACTGCACAACACACTGAGACATGCAAAGGTAAATGCAAAGTTTGCCTTACCAGTTCTCAGTGCTTTCTGTTCTCAAAGGCTCACACAGAATTACAAATCAATGCTAATGCCGTTCAGGATGGTTCATTTCTCTTTCCAAATATATCACATCTGATCCTCCTTTTCAAAGCATTGCTCTGTGGCAACCTTCCTATGACCGATGAATTAAGAAAAGAATGTGCCAGAAGTGCAGTGGAGACTGTTCACACTCCTTCACCTCCCCGACTTCCTTCAGTTTTAACTCAACATGTAAGTTTCAAGCTAGTGGCCACACAGGCTAACCAGCCATTGAAACTGTGTTATCTAGGGAATTTTAACTGTTAGCAGACCAAATAGGCTCTGTCAAATTTAACTTCTGATTTTAGAATGCAGTTTTATGTGTTAAATACATGCATTGTAAAGGTATTCCATATCTGAGAGCAGGTATGTTTTCATTCCTTTTTTCTTACATGAGGACTTGAAGCTCATTTTCCACATGAGATATAGTTAAAGGCTGACTTCACACATCAAATGTCTAAAAAAACAGAGGACATTCTTCCTTTGGAATTTTCCTGCAAAGCATAATAAAGTTGCTGATTGGCTTTAGGCTACAAAAAAAAATCTATCTTTATAAAAAATTGAAGCACAAGAGATATGGCACCCATGAATGTGTAGAATCCTAAGAAAATCTGTAAAGAAGGTGTAAGCAAATATAAAATTTGATCATTAGATACACTCATCATACACATCGACATACCAAATGCACAGGTTTTGTTATTTTGACCACAGAGAGCTAAAGAAGTCAGAAATCAGTGTAATAATCTAGTAATTCAAAGAGAGAAATTCAGCGATGAATACTGAATCTATGAAGAGTAAACTTTTAGCATGAGGCAATAAAAACCTAGAGTATGAATACATGTAAAACATAGATGTACACTCTTGTAAAAATGAAATATGGTGGAAAGTAATAATGCATTAACAGCAGCTGGGAAAACAGAAGAACATCTTTAGAAAAAAATAAGAGAGACACTGAGGATTCTCAAGGTGTCAGAATGATTGATTTCACTTCAAAGGAAGTCATTTGAAGTTGCTCCATTTAACTACAGCATTAGGTTGCGTGTTTATACAAGTCTTTTCCACTGCAGCCTGGTATTTTCAAATTTTCTGGCAAATAAAATGTAACAAGAGAAGAAGAAATCTATACTATAGAGTGGTAGAAAATAATCAAGGAGAAAAAAATAGAAAATTTGACAAGAAATAGGGAAGTAATCAACTCACTGGGTAAATAAAAGCTGAGAGAAAATCAACAAAAGCAAATTAAATATCCATACAGTTAATTTGTAGCCAATTTGAAAAAAAAAAAATCAGATTAAATCAGATGTAACTACTTAAAACTAAAAGGAAAATGCAAAACTATTTAATGTTGAAACTTGTTTCTCCCACATCTTGACTTCTCCACCAGTACCTGCTGAAAGTAGAGTTTATGACTCTGTCCTGTGCTTTTTAGAGAAGAATTGAAGAACTGTATAGATAAAAATCACATCTGATGGACGTATTATGTGCTGAGAGAATGTGATGACTTATGCTTGTACCTGTCATTATCTTGATGTACTGCATCTTCAGTAGTGAGAAAACTGTTCTTTACTATGAAATCAAACACATTCCTATGAAAATAATGAAATCAGAGAAGCAGAAGTTGAAAATAGAGTCTAACTTGTTCGTATTATGTAGAACCTGAACTAGCAGCTAAGCTATACTCAAATACAAATGCTTTCAGCAGCTGTGATTTTCAGATCTTTAAAGGGCATGCTCAGAATGCAGTTTAGTCTTCAGTTTTTGTCCTAGGCCAACAGAAGAAGTTTTTGATTTGAAACTCATCTTAAGCTCTACCCACAAAATCTAACATTGCCTTCACATGCATGTATATGAAATATCAAGGTTTAAAAAACTGTCACTATATTAAAAAGAGCAAAGAACACTTCACACTGTCAAGCACTGCCTCTCATTTTCACTACGTCCCTTTTTGTAAGAGTTCATTACAGAATATAACTGTCACTGTCATAGTAAATCTTGAGGAGTTCAAAGCTATGCTGCTCCATAATTATTATGATTAGCCCTCTAACTGCAGCTTCACTTCAGCATTTAGGAATTGATGGCTAAAAGTTAAGACTTCTTCTTGACTTGTATTTAACATATAGTGAATTCTAACAATTAATAAACCCAAGAGTTCACTGAATGGAACAAAAAAAATTAGCCGCTCTGTGTATTATTAAAGATAGCCTCTTTTTCTTAAGTATCTGGAAGCGGCTATAAGCACACTGAATATAAGACACCTCATTATAACTCAGAACACATATCTAGACACCTCATATTTTATACAACTTTGCACAAAGACCTCTGTCACCACTGAAGTGAAAAATTTATTTCCAGAATAGGTCTGTTCTTCAAAAATATCATTGTGCATATTCAATGTTTGGCTATTTAGACATTGCTCATTTCCTACGGGCTGGAATAAATATTGGTTTACTCCATGGTGGAGTAAATATTGGTTTTACAGGGCATTGAATCTACGCTGCCTTATGCCAAAACAAAAGTGATGGTGAGCAGAGAGAGTAAACAATCACGTAAGGGTGAACTGAGATGTTTTTATGAATTTTTAGAGGTAATTGTTACACTAAGACTATAATTTATACTGAAGAAGTTTTCCATTGCTTGTGATTAGCTGTCAGAATGCCAGCAAAGTGTATCACTAACCTAGCGACAGAACAGCTTCTGACAACTCTGGGGCTTTTTTTTTCCACTATTGCTATGAGAACTAGCTAAAATTGAGTGACAGGAGCAACAAATGTTGATCAAGTCAATCAAGATAAATCAAAGGACTGTTAATAAAATAATAAACTAAATTATCACTGAAGATTCACCTAAAGCTAAACTGTAGCATCTTGGTAGGACTGTTGCCAAAATCAATAGAAATATTGTTGCATTTATGACAGTTGCTCATTATTGCACTACTGGAAAATGGAATGAACTATTTCCTGTTTGATTGTTTTATGAACAGAAATTAAACTTTGTTAAGAATATTTCACAAAAAATAAATGCCAAAACCAAGTTATCTGAAGCTTGACAAACTGTCTGTATCTGCTAATAATTCAAAGTTAACTTTCAGAGGTGTCTGTAATGAATGATTGAAAATGATAGTATCATGGAATCATAGAACGGTTTGTGTTGGAAGAGACCTTTAAAGGTCACCTAGTCTAACCCCCCCTGCAATGAGCAGGGATATCTACAACTAGATCAGATTGCTCAGAACCCCGTCCAACCTGGCCTTGAATGTTTCCAGGGATGGGGCATCTACCACCTCTCTGGACAACCTGTTCCAGTGTTTCACCATCCTCACTGTAAAAAGTTCTTCCTTATATCCAGTCTAGATCTACCCTCTTTTAGTTTAAAACCATTACCCCTCATCATAGCATAACAGGCCCTGCTAAAAAATTTGTCCCCATCTTGGACTAGACAACCTCTAGGGGTCCCTTCCGACCCAAAGCTTTCTGTGATTCTATGATCTTTCTTAGAAGCCCTCTTTAAGTACTGCAAGGCCGCAATAAGATCTCCCCAGAGCCTTCTCTTCTCCAGGCTAAACAACCCCATCTCTCTCTGCCTTTCCTCGTAGGGGAGATGTTCCAGCCCTCTGACCATTTTTGTGGCCTCTTCTGGACCTGCTCGAACAGGTCTGTGTCTTTCCTGTTTTGAGGGCTCCAGAGCTGGACACAGGACTCCAGGTGGGGTCTCACCAGAGCGGAGCAGAGGGGCAGAATCACCTCCCTCAACCTGCAGGCCCCACTGCTTTTGATGCAGCCCAGGATACCTGTCCCTGCTTCTACTGCCTCTGCATTTCCTTGTTGCCCTTTAGTTTGACCATCAGGTCTCTTGCCTTCTTTGACTGATATCTTACATCTGGGGATCGAGAACTCTTGAGTTCTATGGAAAGTGTCCTTAAAGGTCTGCCAGCTCTATTCTGCTCCCTTGTTGCTGAGGGCAGTTTCCCAGGGGGTCCTACTGACTAACTCCTTAAAGAGCTGAAAGATTGCTTTCCTTAAATTGAAAGTCCTGACTTTTTGCCTGACCCTTATGCCTCAGGACTGTGCATTCCACCACTGTGTTTCCAACTATATTCTTGTGCAAAATAGGTAAACAAATTCCAGACAACTCATCGTTCTGAGGTTCAGTTAATGATCACTAGAAAGATCTGGAAGTTGAGAGAGATTTTCTGCCACCAAACTCTGAACATATTTTTGAAAAAGTCTGGAAATAATGCCCTTGTCTGCCTGATCACAATGGTATCTTGGCACATCCCCTAACAGACTGTTCTGTTCATACCCTGAGATGTAAAAGCCTTTGAAATAGTTTCCAACCTCTTGAAGCTAGTTTTGTGTGGTAACCCAAACCCAAGAAACTCAATGCTGTATGTTGTACAGGTCATGAGGATAAGAAGTTGTTAGCAAATGAAAATGTGACTATTTCACAATGCTGATGGCTTTTCATGTTCTAGTTGCAAAATCCTATTCAATACATGTTTGCATGTTGACATTTATGATGCAATACATTAAATAGAGGAAACTTCGTAACTCATTATTTAGAGGCAGGTTGAAACAGTGCAGAAAAAAAATCGTAAGTGGCAAAGGATTTAATTACTGGTATCAATATGAGACTGAAATATCCAAATCATCATCCCAGTTCAGTTACTTCCTCTGGAGGAAGGTGCTGACCTTTCAGGAAAGCACAAATGTAGTTTAACCTTTGCAGTTCAACAACAACAACAAAAGTGTACAAAAACTGTCTGTGTGCAGAACAGTATGTACTTACAGGTTTGGTAGCATAAGCATGCCATTTTAGAAACCTTGCAAGGTCTGATTTTTTCCTAATCATATCTGAGTTCTTTTGACTCTATGTATTGCACAAAATTTTATACTAATTCCAGTTCTAAATACAAGGCAGGCAAGAGTGATTTCTTTGGTCAAAGAGATTTGTGCAGTGCTGAGAGCTTTTATATAACAACTGTTTTAAGACTGAGTTCACAAAACCTGAAATGTTTACATGAGGAAAATAGAGACATACCTTTAAGAGAAAAATAAATGCTTGACTAAAAGAGACTAGTATCGCTTTCAGAAATGCTGAAAATGAATCCAAACCACTGTGCTTTATTTTTTTATTATCCTTTGTTTCCTCCAGGAAAGATGGTTATCCTAAATCATTATCACTATGCTCTTTAGCTTTATGGTAAGGACATCCTTCTGTGAGGACAAAGCACTGAAAGACTGTATGAAGATGCATGTAAGTATTGAGGTCAGAAGACGATTTCTCTGTCTAAATGAGAGCACTTTGAGAGGAAGTCCTGTTAACAAAATTGAATAAATATACAGGGTTTGTTGAGAGGAGTCCTCCTCTGGTGCACATTGTCTTTGATTCATGCATATCTTCACTGATTTATTTTTATTCAGTCTGAAGCCTTTTCTTATTTTACAAGCCAGTGATATAGAATCGTAGAAACATAGAATGGTAAGGGTTGGAAACGACCTTAAAGATCACCTAGTTCCAACCCCCCTGCCATGAGCAGGGACCTCTTCCACTAGACCAGATTGCTCAGAGCTCCATCCAACCTGGCCTTGAACACTTCCAGGTGTTCCAGTGGCTCACCAACCTCATGGTGAAGAATTTCTTCCTAATATCTAATCTAAATCTGCCCTCTTATAGTTTAGAGCCATTCCCCCTTGTCCTATCACTACACACCCTTGTGAAAAGTCCCTCTTCATCCTTCCTGTAGGCCCACTTCAGGTACTGGAAAGCTGCTATAAGGTCTCCTTGGAGCCTTCTCTTCATCTTGAACAGCCCCAACTCTCTTAGCCTGTCCTCATAGGAGAGGTGCTCCAGCCCTGTGATCATCTTCGTGGCCCTCCTCTGGACCCGCTCCAACACATCTGTGTCCTTCTTGTGTTGGGGGCTCCAGAGCTGGACACAGTACTCCAAGTGGTGTCTCACGAGAGTGGAGAACAGGGGCAGAATCCCCTCCCTCGACCTGCTGGCCACGCTTCTCTTGATGCAGCCCAGGATATGGTTGGCTTTCTGGGCTGCAAGTGCACATTGTTGGCTCATGTTGAGCTTCTCATCCACCAGTACACCCAAGTCCTTCTCCTCAGGGCAGCTCTCAAGCCACTCTCCGCCCAGCCTGTAGTTGTGTTTCGAATTGCCCCGACCAAGGTGAAGGACCTTGCACTTGGACTTGTTGAACTTCATGTGGTTCACACAGGCCCACCTCTCCAGCCTGTCAAGGTTCCTCTGAATGGCATCCCTTCCCTCCAGCGTGTCAAGCACACCACACAGCTTGATGTCGTTGACAAACTTACTGAGTGTGCACTCAGTCCCACTGTCCATGTCACCGACAAAGATATTAAACAGCACCAGCCCCAGTACTGACCCCTGAGGCACACCACTAGTCACTGGTCTCCACCTGGACATCGAGCCATTGACTGAAATTCTTTGAGTATGTCCATCGAGCCAGTTCCTTATCCATTGAGTTGGATAAGCTCTTCTTGGTGGGGTTAGCTCTTCAGCCCAGGACAGGAGGGCTTGCAAGACACTCTGCTAAAGACATCCTCCAGGTCTGGCTCAGCTTTACCTATTTCCCAGACTTTCACTCTGCTTATTCCAGCAGAAAAAGGCAATCATATCCAAAGTAATTCTCCCCAGATTAAGTAGTTCTATGTAACTAAAAAAAATCACAAGAAAATGGCAAGGAATGATCTATGTATTCATAGTTAGAATGATTTAGTATTTTTAAGGTTTAAACATAGCTTATGGCTTCTAGAAATTATCATCAATTTAGATCTTGTATACAGGAATATTTTAATCCAAACAACAGAAGTGTTCAGATAGATATGATGTTTTAGGAAACCATGAGAACCATAACAAAGAACAGAAATTTTTGTCCCTGCTATTGACTCTCCACTTTAAGTGAAATATTAGAAAGATCTACCAGAAACAAAAATTAACTTGAAAGGTTACTTGTTTGAAATAGATGTCTGATATAGTGTGATATCTCATGAATAAAAAATATTCTATCTATTCAGAGGAAATAACATGCTGAGTCAATCGAAAATGAACAAAGTTAATCTTAAAAAAGGGAAATGAAAAGAATCTAACTTCCCCATGTTAAAAGACAGAAAGACAGAATCTGTGCTATTGTTGATTCGGGGATAGTAAAATCAGGGAATGACTGCAAGAAACTATTAAGAACTGCTTTGCTTGAGGATATTTTTTGGTCTTCCAAGCAATCTTAATAATCTCTAAATCTAGATGTTACAATATGAATGCTCCTGCACTACTAGAAAGTCCCAAGAATTAACTTTAAAACAAGTTATTTCATGATGATCGGGCTGTAGCACAACATAGGGTTTCCACACAGGCTGAGAAGAAAGAAGAAATCTAGTAGAATTCTAAACATGCTTGCCTCAAAGAGACCTCAGGAGGTCCATTCAGTCTGTCCTATATGAAGGCAAATAAACACACCTGAACCCATATTCTGAAGGCTGTTTTGCTACCTCCTTTTTACAAAAATCTGCACTGAAAAAAATTTTATAAATTCCCGAAGATTTCTTTTTTCCTGCTTATAATTAACTTTCCACTTGCAGGTGGAAAATTTATCTTAATAAATGATCACCTATGATAATTATGTATTACCAGTCCCCTCTATAAACAAACCAACAAACCCACAAACACAGAGAACAACTAACTGACCATTTTTAGTAAGCTTATTTTCTAGGGAGGCTTGTGTCCTCTTTCAGTGTCTTCTTTTCTGGACCTAGTAAAACCCGATCTTTTTACTCAGTCCTTACAGTTCAGTGAACAAAATAGCTTATGCTGTTTGTTAGGGTCTTTTTAATTCCCTCTGCTCTTGGTCTCTACATTCTTACCAACCTAGACAGAGTATTATGACAAGGTTTCAGTATTTGCAAGTAGAACAAACCAATTATTCCACACTGTAACAACGATTCTCTTAATACTTTCTAGAAGACCAGGTACAATTTTTTCCCCATCTTTTCTTATCATGCTAGCCTAACACTTGGGTATATGGGGAAAAGTAGTCTGCACATTCCCTATTTTCATCTCAGCAGAGTCCCAAGTGGCTAATAAGATCTTCAAGAAGAGGTGAAGAAGGATAAATAATTAACCTGTTTGTGGAGAAAGTATTTTTAACTTTTCCAGTTACTTTTCTCCTTTGAGTGCTAGTCCATGTGTGAATTCACAGTGTGGGTGACTTTTTTTTCCTTTTTCCTTTTTCCTTTTTATTTTGAAGAACATTCTTTGGGAAAGACGTTAATGGAGATATCACTCAGCAAGGCACCTGCAATAACGTTGGCTCTGGTGGAATATACTTTGACTGACGAAGGAAGATCCACTAGGGCATAAGATATTTTAACACAGTCCCTGATCAGTTGCTCTTTGTGCAGAGATCTCTAACTATTGATCCAAAGAACCACTGAGGTTTTCAGAACAGTCACATCTCTTACAATAGGAACTAATTCCTGCTATTTAATACCAGTAATCAGGCATAAACCCTTTGCCAACATAGGAAGAGTAGAATACAGACTGTTTCCCAAAGAAGAGGTTTAGATAAAAAAAAAAATCCACATCTGTGCAGCCAACCGGCTTAGTTTATTGCTCTGTTGTTGTCTCCGTCAGATGGCTAACCATCTTTGGATGGTTGGACTTTATGTGATGCTTTTCTTATAGTCTCTTCTTGCTGCACTTCAGGCAAATCTGAAAAGTTTTGTTTGTGCTCCTTAATTATAAACTTTCCTGCATGGAAATGCCCTGACCCTCTTCAGCAAGGTATGTTCTGCCCTGTTGACCTTATCTTCTAAATTCATAGAACATACTATTGAACATAAACTGTAATCTAATTACTCAGTCCAAATAGCATGAGAAAAATCTCAGTGAATTATTTCTGTTCTGCAAGAAACCGACGTCTACGTTGCTTTGTCACTTCACACAAGTGCAATTTTGGTACAAGATTTTTTCAGTATCAGACACTCAAAAAATAAGTTAGAAGTTTATTGCAACAAGACTGAAGATTGAGCCTACACAGAAAAAACTATGACTTAAGCTCAGAAATGTAAAACCGGCAAAATGAAAAAAAACCCACATTAATGTCCGGATTCCATCAGAATTGGCTTAGTACCAAGTCAGTTATTTCACCTTAGGTAGAACCTGGGATAAATTGTGACAGAGACCTTATTCATAAAGGAAACAATGTAAGAGGGATTGATTACCACCATGTGAATCTCCTACTTCCTAGCAGAAGAAATAGCCTCCAGAAAAAACTGTCTTCACAGACAGAAAGAGTAATGAAAAATTTCCAACTGTGTAGAGTATCAAGTTTAATTCTGTGGAGAAATAAGGTTTCTTCTTAGCAGGAATAGCTTCACAAATCTCTAATAATCCAGTGAGAATAGCAATGAAATGAAACGAGGAGGAAAGAAAGTCAAAGGAAATAGCTGACAGAGGAAAAAAGAATTTAAGGCTCTTACCCTGAACTTAATTTTAGCACCTGGAAGCAGAGGTCTGTGGCAATCAGTGGGCCATACCAGCTAATAGGCATTAATAAAACCAGTGGTGATCTAGTGATGATCTTCCTCCTAGCTGCTCCACGGGCCAACTATTGCAGTAGGGATTTAGAGGTTCTAAATCGGTGTTATGACTTGTTTTATAGTACGAAGGACAGAACCTCTGGAAACCGTGGTGGTGTGTTATCATTAACAGAGTAAAGAACCGAATTAAATCTGCAGTTGCACAGCTCTATTCCTGAGTCAAATAGACCATTTTCTTTGGTATGAAAGATCCTCACAACAAAAAAAACTTGCGCTTTGTAACAGTTGTAATTGCAAGAAACTGTACTTGCTCCATTTACTGTCTTTGATGCAGTTGATGGAGACAACTAACTACTGTGTTGCGGTGTTCTCTCTTCAATGCAGAGAAGACATTAAAATCAAGCAGGAGCATGCATCTAACTGATTTCACTACAATATTTATATCTAACCACTAATTTGGATCTTACTTTTCATTGATTAAGAAGAGAATGATCTTATACCCAGAAAACTTGAGTCTTCTGGGGCCTTTCTCCAGCCTCTTTCTGCCCTGTGACTATTTTAATTACCCATGTCATTATGAAAGCAGTGAAGGCCAGGCATAAAAAGAAACATACATTGTGCCTGCAAAAGGTGTGATACTTTCTGCTCACTCTTCCTGCTATTCACAGAGTCTGGGTTTGGTAGATGATGAATGCTAGATTCTTAACCACTTAGTTAATGAAGAAATTTATTTTATCTCCACTAAAAAAGTGAAGGATAGCCATGTGAGTGAGATGGCTCTGTAACTTACTCTCTTTCCTAAGCTTGGAGTTCTCTATGAGTCATTTTGCAAAGCTTGGAACTGTTTCTTTCCAGATAAGGGACACTAAGTTTTCAAGACTGAGCAACCCTGTGTGGTGGCATTAAACAACAAAAGCAGTACCTTTCTAGGGGAAAAGAGTGAAAACTGGAAAATTATAAAGTGGAATCCATGTGTTTCTGGTTTCTATTCAGCAGTTCTGTTTGGCCAGAGCCCAAATGTGGCTCTGTGGTGACAGTGGAAGGTTATTTTTGTTGTGGATGCCCCCTCCGTGGAAGTGTTCAAGGCCAGGGTGGATGGGGCTTTGAGCAACCTCATCTAGTGGAAGGCGTCCCTATCTATGACAGACAGGTTGGAGCTAGATGGTCTTTAAGGTCCCTGCCAACCCAAACCGTTCTATGATTCTATGACTTTTTGGCATGAACCTGTTTCAGCCAAAGAGCATTTTGCCTTGAAATCTGCCTTCCTCAAGGTCGCTAACAGTAAGAGCAAATATACCTTGCCTTTGCAGAGGAAGATGAACTCTAACAGTGTAAAGACAGCCTTCTTGCTGGAACCAGCCATGGAAAAGGAGAGTGAGCTTTTACAACTCAGAAAGACATAGCAGGAGCCAACGAACTTCATAGCGTCTTGTGCTGGAGGGGCAAGATTTTGATAGACTAGAATCAAGAATAAGGAAAGACTTCCTGCCTTTGGTTTTTTCTAAGAGGGTCAATGCAGTTGGGGGCTGGCACTGGCCTCATTGGCAGGGATGAATTCTTGCTGTTTGCACTCATGGCAGTCCGCAAGTGCTGAAATCCATAGAGCTCACCGCTTGCCGCAGAGCACACTGTTCTTCCTCTGATGGATTTTATGATGTCTCCTTTCTAGCAACTTACTTGCTTTTTATTTAGTTTGATCTTGCGAATATTAGACTTATTTTGAATTCTCATCTTGTTCTTTGAACTACTGACTCCTCTTAGACGGCACTTTCTGCAAATGTTACAAACATATTCTTGATGCTTTCTTTCAAACTATTAATGAAAATGTCGATTAGTACTTGGCCCAAGCCAGATGCCTAGAGGTATCCTTCTGAAATATCTTCTCAGTTCATCAGTGAACCGTTACAATGTACTCTAAGAGTATACACCAAGTTGGGAATTTGGCTTATGGCCATAGTATCTAACCTGATCTTCCTGATGTTACAAATGTCACGAGGGCTAGTGCCAGCAAGCTTACTGAGATCAAAATATATCACAAGTATTGCTTCATCCTTACCTTCTAGGCCAGTTATATTGTCAAAAAGGAATTGCAATGATCAGAAAGACTATATGTTCTTTACTGTTGTCATTCAGTTCTTATAAATTGATTACTTCACTATTTGAGAAGGGAAGTTGAAGCAAGAAATCTATAATTCATCATCTATGCTTTGTTCCATTGGTAGTTTCTTTTGGGAGTGTACAACTCCTGAAATATCACACTCTAACCATTCCTTCAAGAATAATTGTGAGATGGTCTCGATTGCTTATCAGGTACTACAGGATAAATTTTATCATTCTCTGCACATTTGAACCTATCTTACCCTATTGAAAGTCACCCTCCATACTTTTTTTAGGACTGCACCCTACATACTCTTTTCCAGTAAATTATTAGATGCTTACTCCTGCATTGCTGTCATCCTTTGGTTGCTGCTGTTGCCTGATCAAACTTTTCATCTACAGCTTCTTTTTGATAAGAATATTTCTTTTGTTCTTTCTCCTTTTTACCTTCACCCAGAGAGATGCAACAAATTTGCCTCTCACCTCTTTTTCAACTTCCGAGAGTAACTTCAAAGCATTCTTCGTCTACAGTGTAATATTAGTTTCTTTTTTTTCCCCTTTGTGCTTCCTGAATTTGTTTCACCAGCTTTCTGGGATGTTGAATAACCAGGTTCTTTGGCTGTAAAGCAAGATTTCAGATAATTTCTTTTCAGCTCCTGTGCTGTTTTAAGGTGATGTGTAAATTGTGTGTTCAAACTGACTCTTCTTGGTTTCAATACAGCAGAAGAAAACATCTGTATACCTGAATACAAGATCAGTGTTGTGGAGTAAGCCATATCACCTCCTTGAGGCTGCATGATCACCAGTACTGAGATGCACCATCAGGAAAGTTGGCATGACCAAGCTACTTTCTTGAAGGTTCACACTAAGAAGGCAGCCTCCTTCTCAGAGGTGATATTTCAGGCTGGCAGATGTTTGTCTTCTCTTCTAGCAGAGAGTTTATGAATGCTGCTGTTGTTGCCTTCAGATGGTGATTTTGAGCCCCTTAGCTTAGGGAAATCGCATTATTAGGTTCTCCTTCACTTTGCAGACCTGCAAAGGTGTGATAATTTTTGAGTACCAGGGAGAGGAGATTATGAGACCAACTGTTGTACATCTAGTTTCACCATAGTACTCTCTGACCAGCTGATCTCTACCATCTTGTTTACTCATTTCTGCCCATTTATTGAGTCCTTTAATTCTTCTCAGTGAAGAATCTACTCCAAGAGTTCAGATTAATTTTCTGAGAGAATCCAAGTGCAAAGATTTAAATATCCAATGTGTCCTACCTTAATTTTTTCTATTGGTTAGTTCATCAAAATCTGATGAAGTTCAACATCAGTGTCCCTGGGTATGCTATTCACTTAGACAGTAACAATGCTGGAAATACTTTCCTTATACACAAAATCCTCTTACAGTCAAAAGGGAACATGCCATATATATGAAATCATGGATTGATGGATAAATTAATTGAAATCTTGATAATTTAATCAAAATATATCAGTCAGTTATCATTAGACCAGTTAACAGCACTACTAACATGTATAGTCTGAATTAATAGAGCAAAGTCTCACTAAGACTAATATTCCTCAATTAGTTACACAAGAAAAACTCCAAATATGTACTCCTTTTCTTGGATAGTGAGCTTACCTGTCCTAGTGCGTACTAACATCAGTAGTGACCACCTCCCTCAAAGAGGGAGACATAGGTGACAGAATGAGCAGTCACCATCCCAAATTCTTTGCCGTGGGACAAATAACGTTTATAGGTGGGGTTTCTTCCTTCTTAGCCTCAAAGTCAGCTAGGAGCTATTTTTATATATTCTCTTGTCACAGTGTTCCTCCTTATCACTGCTTACCAGTCAAAATTAGCCACATGCTGCACTTTCCCCAACACAGTTGCCCCATAGGGACTGTTTGTTCCCCAGTGACTATATGTAACCTGCAGCAGCTACTCTTCCCCCAGCCCCCTGTCCCAGACATCCCCAGACTGAAGCCAGTGCAGGGAGTCAACAGGCACATGTCTACCAGGCAATTTCTGCCATGGATAAATCCAGCTCCTGCCATGTCAGGTAGAGAAGTCTTGAGACCTGGCGCTGGCAGCTCTGAACCAGGCTTGTGCTTACTAGCTTGTGCTTACTAGTAATGATAAAGACTTATTTCTTGGCCTTTTTATTATTCATTGCAGTTTGCCGATAGAGGTTCGGATCAAAGCACTGGAAATCTGCTTTCCTGATTTTATTCTGCTAAAAGTTATCCAGACAGCTCCTACTTCAGCACATCAGGGAGGAGGGTGCTTCAACCCAAATGCCATGTCTAATATGTTCTCTCTTTAAAGTAGTTTTGATGCTTTCATTGAGTATTGCTGTTTATAATGATAGATCCCAGTCCTTACCCATATGCCTAAACCGAACCTTAAAGATACACGTGAAATCCAAACCAACGGTGAGTCTAATGAAAGATACATTTGTGTGATGTTTGAAAGATTAGGATCAAATTTTTCCAAGGAGCAGATGACTTCAAATTTAGGGGTGTAATCTTATGGTCACCTGAAACTGATACAATGGTTGTCTGAAGCCTTTAGTCCAATATCATGAATCAGTGACTGCCCTTAACCCTCTCACTAAAATAATGAATGTTAAGGATGCTAAAAATTTTACTGTATCAGGACATTAATCCTTTGTTTTGGTGATTTCACAAGTTGTGGTTTTTGTGAGAATTTGTACTACACCTTTTAACTTTTACAAAATATGAGTGTGAAAGTTTTTATTGGAATTGAAAGTGAAGAGTCAAGATACAGGGGTGTATGCACAACTGAATTGAAACTCAGAATGTGATTTAGAAGTCCCTAACTTCTGCAGGTTTGGCACCAGAATACAACCATCACAGGTGACGCTGTTCCTCAATGTGCAAGCCTTCAACTGTAATGCTGGTATTACACTTGTTTCAATCATACTATAAATTGGGGTATTATGCCATCATTGTGGAAATCTGGATCCAAGTTTGAATTTCTCTGTGCTGTAGACAGCAATTTTAAGAGCTGCTTTGACCTCTCATATTGTTCTGACATACTTCATGCCCCAAATCTAAATGAAATGATATATTTTTTTTTAGGCTTAAATGCAACACAGCTTAAAAACATTTCAGTGGCAATTGTTCGAGCCAGAATAGAATCTGAAAAACTAGCATGCCTCAACCAGATGGAGATATCCATCAAATGGTTTAAATATTTATGTGGAAATACACGTAAAATCTAAGTATATTTTAGAAAACAGTAGTTAGGCAATGCAGTATCATTTAAGACCTGTGTAAGGTAGAGTTTCATTTTTATGATTGCTCTTTGACTAATGAGTTGTTTTCATACCATGCTGATTTTCTAGGTTGCATGCTTTTAAAAAAATCAAAAGATGAATTTACCTCTATAAATAACCTCTTTCACTTCGAGCTGATTCTTTTCGGGTCTTACTTTCAAGAAATTTTTCTCAGGTAAATAGTACAAGCTAAAGTGTAATTGTCTGCAAGATCAAGGATTGATAAAACAGTATAAATCCTAGCCTACCCTGTGGCAAAGGCACGCATCCGTCTGTCTCTATAGCAAAACAAATTTAAAAAAATCATAGAACCTTAGAATCATGGAATCATAGAATGCTTTGGGTTGGAAGGGACCTTAAAGGTCACCTTGTCCAATGCCCCTGCCATGGGCAGGGATGCCTTCCACTAGACCAGGTTACTCAAAGCCCCGTCCAACTTGGCATTAGGTGTTGCAAGTCCTAGCCTGCAAGAATGTAGAAGTTCTTCTTTACAAATGATAGATACTATGCTTATACCAAATATTACCAAACAGCTCTGTTATCTTGTTATGGAAAAATGGCACAATATATGTATTATATATGTGTGTAAGTATATGATCTATATATGTGTATATATATCAGCTAGAGAAACCTCAAGATGTGTTTAGAAGAGTGGCAAATTAGAACAGCTTTAGACTGAAACATCAGCTTCTACTGAGTTGTTCATTAATAACACACTTGATAATGGTCAGATTTTAATATTAATCATCATCAATACATATGCAAAACTCTGTCTTTCAATGATCACATTCTAAATTCTTTGTGAGTGTATAATACCATGGAGCTGATTCCATATAGTTAGTACTGGTGGGTACAGTCCTTGGTGGTTCTTGGTTGTGGAGGTCCTGCTGATCAGATGTCAGATTTAGTCAACAAGAGAAGTCAGAACTGAAGTGAGTTTGTCTTCCTTCAGTTCCTTCACTTCTCCAGGTCTCCTCTCTTGTGCCTGATGTATTTACACTACTGTCCTCTCACCAAGGGGGTCCCCTTCAATCGCATATTGTTTAGCTTGTTCTCTTTGTCTTGCTAGTCCTCCTTGTGTATTTGGAAGGATGTCCCTTGTGCTTATCTTGTTACCTGTCTGGCAGCTTTAGTTGTCTGGATGCATTTTATGTGTAACTAGACCTAGCTCTGTTTGCCTCTGGTGATAATGTTACTCCCACAATTAAGTAAAATTGTGTCTGCCTATGCCATCATAGTGTTATACATACATACTACAGTTAATTACAGTACTTAATAGTTTAATAGTTCTAGTATAGCTGATGCTAATTTTATCCTGATCAGTCCATTTATAATGGATTGATGTCACAGGCCTCTGCACTGGCTACAATCTCCTTATTTGTCTAGAGTTAATTATTTTAATTGAATTTTTTTTCCATCTACTGTGAAAAAACGTGGCACAAATCTTTCAGAATGAGAGAGCTCGTATGGAGGGAGACCTCTGCTTTCCGACTGTCTGCAGAGATAACTCAGACTCTTTCACCCAGTGAGTTGGCCATGTGAAAACAGCTTTGCTTTTTCTGTCATCATTTGCAGTGTGATACCTGAAAGCAAAGATGCTGTTTCCTATCTACTAAGTGATTGTATCACTGTCTGTATAGAAGGAAATATTAAGTTCCCACCAGGATCAGCATGTTGGATATTAATGCCTCTAATGCTGAAGTGGTTTGCTTCTTTCTTTAATCAGACAGTCAAAAGAAAACATAATTATATAGTACAAGTCTGAATGGCAAATTAATCAAACCTCTTTAAAATTCTTATTTTGCAGCTGAAATGTTCCTTGCTCTAGCTTAACAGCCTTTTGCCAAGTACTTAAGGTGCTCAACATTTACAAACCAGGAAGGATGTGCATTTTCTTGGCAAATGTCCTCTGGATCTACTTCAGCTATCCTTCTCTTAACTCTTGCTCCACAGTAACAATGCTTTGATTGTTCTCAAAGTACATATTTTGCTACCAGAGAAGAAGAAATGTAGTCAGTTATTTCTGGGTCTAGATGTATTTCCTACTTATGCATGCTGAGTTGTTAAATTATGGTGAAAAGTGAAGCTTATCCTGAGCAAGGATTCAGTAAAAACTGACAAGTAAATAAAAGTTTGCTTCTGTTTTATAAATGTTTACTCAGTAAGAACTGGGAAAGAAATCAATTTTATAAATACTACCTAGTTATTGAAGTGCAGCTTTCTCACATCTCTGTGATCATGGCACACAGACTGCCTAAAGAACAAGCTGTTGCAGAGTCATTGATCATATATACTTTTTGATAAACCTAAAGCACTTTGTTGGACTAAATGACCCACAGAGGTCCCTTCCAACCCCAAACATTCTGTGATTCTGTGATTCTGTGACTTCACCTGGTTTACTTCAACAGAATTTATACCTTGGGAAAGAATGAGTGGCTCTGAGGAGACTCTTTTAAACATTTTTACCAAAGCAAAACAAGTGAATGTCAACAAAGTAATTCAGTCTGGGAACAGCCCACCATCTGGTTCTTCCCTGATTCACCTCCTGTGTTCAGGTGGGAAACTGAGTATGTCTGCCTGGAGAGGAGAATTACCCTGCACCAAGGTTGTTGTGGCCACAGTTTTAAATTCTCAATAGTTAAAAGCTGGCTTGGACATCTACCAATTGCTGCCTGCAGAGTGAGATAGCAGGTGTCTACTCTGTTTTCCTCTCCCTCTCCCTCTGCTCCTCATTACATTCAATGTCCAGGCTGAAAGAGAGACTCTGTTGACTACAAAACTTCTCAGATGCCTTGTTACAGTCAATCCCCTCTCATTTTGGTATTGCTTTTTTACTTAGTTTGTCTGTCTGTACACAGGAACAGACAAAAGAAATTAATATCAAATCCAACATGAATTAATAGTAAGTTGAACGAAATAAATGTTATTTCTGCTTTTACTATACTTTAAGAAAATAATATAAATTGAGAATTTGAAACCTGTCACGTAAAGCAGTTCGCTTAGCCAGACATTGCACAGTTACCTCAAACTTTTTTCTGCTTTTGGCTCTTTGTGCATCAAACCTCAGAAATTTCATGGAAAGAAAGCATTAGTCATTTTATTTGATTAAAAACCTATACCATTTAGCAGAAGCCAGCAAGTTGCAAAGGCTAACACCAAAGTACCGAAAAATCAGAGTGATTAGTAGGATAATGCTATTAAAATGAAAATTTGGATGAAAAACACCCTTAACATTAACCTGTCAAACAAGATTTGGACAATATAATTTCCATTAGTCTCAAGCAAAAATTTTCATGAAATGAGTATTTCAGATAAATGAGATTCGTAGAAATGCATGAGGTCAGAGTTAACTTGGCAGGTACCATATAGCCTTAAAATCTTGTATCTCATGCTGGGTTGGCAAGAAAAGATTGGACGTGGAAAACATACATCAACTTTTTCCAGTAAAACAGAACCTTCCCCAATTAGTTCAGAAGAAAAGAAGTCAACAAGGAGAGACATTCATAAAATTCCCAAATAACCAGATGCTCCATACTTACCATAGAGTCTGGGGGCAAAGAGGGTAAGGGGGGTGAATGGAAATGTCACCTGCACATAAATATTCTGAACTATTTGGAGACAGGGTGTTTCCCTAGTTTTGGCAATACTGAAAAAAAGAAAAAAAGAAAAGCGTAGCAGCCTCCCTAGATCAAATGACATCCATACTATCAGTTTAAATCCTTATTAGTTCTGCAAAAAAATGATAACGGAAAACCAGAAAGTGTTATACTTCCAGTAATGCATACATGGGGGCATTGGTATCTGTACTTACTGCACCTTTGATAATCAAACCTCAGACATGACTTTTATACAGCAAATCTTCAGTGCACACACACAGCCAGTCACACACTATGAGGGATCTTGAAATGAGCTAGATACAAAACAGAAATAGCATGACCTCCATGTGGTAATCAAAGCATCTTTTCATTAATGTGCTGGTAAGAACCTAATCACAAGCACAGACTAATGGAAACACAACAATTACAGAAAGAATTCAAAGAATACAGCATTCTAGAAAGCGGTCAGAAGCTCAATTAAAGAGAAAAACACACACGTGTAATTATTTCAAAACAGTGCTGGCCCTTTTGAAAGAAAGTGGCCCACTGGAAGAAATGAAGAAATTATACTTTCTGCTGCATTAACAACAAAGCCTAGACAAACTGAGATATGAACTGTAACCAACACTTATCACTGGGGTCCAGTTTCACAACAAATTGGCATCCTGTATTATGAAAAATGACTTGCATGAGAGACAGTATCTTGGACATTAAGAGAAAGCAGAACTCAGAAAGATGAAGAGATAGCAGAGCTTACTTTTCCCAAATATTTGATATTTTTTACAACCCAGGAAATTCTGAAATGTTCCTGGAACAAAACATTTTTTACAGATAATTTTATTCTCTCAGTGGCTAATGGAAGAAAGAAAAGATGGCTATATTATACCAGGACCCAAAAATGGTAATTATCCCTGCTGGTAAGATATCAAGAATAAGAAGAAAACCAGAGTCACCTCTGCAGCCATGTGAACTATGGAGACTTCCTTCTACAGAGCTCAGGGGACCTATCCTTGTCTTAGCAGGGATAAGAAACAGCATTGAAAACTGTGAGACTTAGCAAAAACTCAGGATCTGTTTTTAGATGGGTTGTGCCATATCCTACCATCATAGGTGCACTTAAACACAAGATCAAGATGTGAGAAGAGTTCCGTAAAGAAAACAAGTGCCGTATCCTTTTCTCATTTTGCGATCCGCTTTTAGGACATCTCAATGGGAAATGGCAATACGGATCCAGTACACTCTCTCTGCTAACCTGCTTAATTGTGTACTCATTTCAGTGACACTGTTACACTTCACAGAATTGTTGCAGTTCTACAACAAAGAAAACAAGTCACATTTAACTTTGCTCTTTAACCTACCTTTTTTTCTACTCAACTATAACACACAGTGTTTGGCAAAAATAATTTTGCCTAGAGTCAAAACTGATGAAGCAGGACAACAAATCTTTTGTGCAGTGCTTGCAAATCTGGCACAATGCCTACCTTTGCTTTCAGCACTACGTTCGTCATTGAAGAGACATATTATACTACTGAGGTGAAACAAAAGCAGCTCTCCATATCACCTTTTGCAATCATCTCATTGAAATAAACACAATGCCTTCTTCCACAAAAATTAGATTAATTGTTTTAGTCAGGCAGCACAATATAATATTCATGTAATGAAAACGATCTTAGTCTACTCATCAAAAATATAACTACGGTAGGGAAATACACTTTTCATTATTTACATAATACCAAAGACATTAATTTGTGTCTTTCATTTATCTATTATACTCCACAAATGAATAAACGACTAAACTGAATACCCCATTCTCTAATTGCAGTAAAAAAAAAAAGGCAGTCATCACTCAGGGATACTATCAGAATTAACCTTCTTCTGCGGTTAATTTAAACATATGCAGTACAAATAATCTTACTTGAAGCAGCTGGACAGCTCAGAAACATTCATGCTGTCTACCAGCTTTTGAATTACAAATACGTAAATACATATATTTATCTCAGGTTCTGCTGCATTTAAATGGGGAAATTGCAGGTCTCTCACATTTTTTTAAATAAAAAAATCTATTTGAGTTAAAGTATTATTAAAGTAACAGAAGCAAATGTAGGCTGATTTTCTAGAGACATCAGGTTTCAGATCATATTGCAACCCCTACGCAGTTCGCTTGTTCTTAGTCCAGCTCGTTACACAGTAAAGGTCCTGGGCCTCATGGTTTGTATTTATGTTCAAAGCAGAAGCTCCAATGGCTCAAATTATGAAGAAACCAAGGAACTGTTACTAGTCTTCTTCTATATCAAATCAGTTTATGAAGGGAAATTTCTTAGGACCAAGTAAGATCACAGGAAGGCCCATGGCAAGCACTAATTTAAATCACTCATTGGAACAATTATGAAAGGTTCCTGGCAGTAGGGAGTAAGGCTAAGGCGCTCTCTCCAAGCAAACACTTTAATAAATAAACTGCAGTAATGTCGGGTTTTAGCTTTCCTGAGCATGAACTTCTCATGTCTCACTGGTCTGATGAGTGACATTCTTTACTGCAGGACAGCAGAACTCCAGCAGTAGAAGAGGAATTCCCTGGTGCAGGTTGCTGGCCACACATCTACTTCGCCAGCAAAGGAGAGGGGAGAGGGATGCTGCTGAAACGAAATGAGAGCATCGTGAGGGGGAATGACAGTGAGGACATTTCTGTTGGCTCAGCACTGACATATGCTGACTGGAAGTGCTCACGGAACTGTTACACAGTATGTCAGAAAGGTTTTTGTAGGGCTTGAGTTTTTGTCATCTGCTTAGCTAAGGTTTTGACATTCCTATCCTAGTAAGTTTCTCAAAATACCCTTTCCCAAGTAACACATCTTCCTTGTTGTTATTTTCAAGTGCTGTGCTTTGTCTTATTTGGTCGCTTTTCAGTTTTGACATATTTTTTATTTGTGTCTTTTTAACTGCCAAATCATCAGTAGATGTAGTATTGTAGTATTGTTTAGTGCAAAGCACTTGATAATACGCTTAACAAATTTAATCCATTTGGCAATGTATCTTCCTGCATCCACTACTACGTCTTTCAAATTCAAAGATGAACAATGAGAGGAGCTTTAATCCTCTAGAAATAAAATGGCTTATCATCATAGTGCATTTGAGAGTGATGCAGCATCCTGAAGAAAAAAGAACTTCTAAAATTTCATTCTTTTGCTATTAGCAAGTAACTTGAATTCTGCCATATATTCTCTACACCATAACCTCCACTTTACACATAATGAATTCACATTCAGGGCATGTTGCAGGTTCAAATATGGACTGGCATCAAGTTAGTATAAATGAATTGAGGTTTCAGTGGACTCAGGATTTCTCCAAGGGAGTGTAAAGATCAGTGCTGATGTACAGAAACCTAATATTTGCCCCCATACCTTACAGGTTAGTTCTTTATTCTGGCAAAAATGCAGCATAATTTACACTGATGTCCAGATGAACAAGTTTTCTAACTTCCAACGGTTTTAAGCTTTTGAACTCTAATTCTGGAGGTTTTGACTGTAGACTTTGTAACAACAATTTGAAGTTAGCAAACTGCATAGCACTCCTTTAGTAGTCCTCATAGACAGTAAGGAAAATAAAAGTATTTGTGATTCACCAAAGATAGCGCATAACCTAGAACTTAATGATGACAGCAAGAGCTTGAATCTTTCCATTTCATGTTTCTCTGTTACCTGTTGCCTGTTTGAGCACAAGATTATATATATGATACATGATATTAACAGGAATAAGTGATATGAGTAATCGGAAAAAACAAAGTTATGATAATCTCATTTTTAGCATTTTAATACTAGATTATTTAAACAATATAGCTAAAACAGTACTGTAACTGAATTTTCACCTATGGGTTTCATCATATTTGAACAAACATTCTTACTTTGATGTTCAAGTCAAATCTACTGCCCCTTACCTGAAAAGACCTCTTTCTTTATCAGCAAAAATATTACAATATTTATACAGACCTGTATTTTACACGCATATTACAATTTGAAGAATACAGGTTATCTGATGAGAGAACAGTTTATCTGAACAAAAATTTCTCACTCTCAGTCACACAGAGTTTATACTTATTATTTGAAAAATACTTACATTTATTTCATTTTTTAGCACCTCTGGCTATGCCATGATCTTTTTTAATTGCACTTTATACAGTGGAATAAGTCTGCTACATTGGAAGCTGTGTGGGAGTAGAGAATGAAGACTGTGTTGCAATGAATAGTTAAATGAGACTTACTGTGGGGTCAGAATGATATTTGTCAGACCCAGTTCTGATTTTCAACACACTTTTAAGAGTGACATAATCTATATTTTAGAGTGAGGTCATCTCTTTGTTTTGAGAAATTGGAATATTAGCGCACAAACAAGGATGGGATCCATCAAACCAGAATTATTCTTTCTAAAGTTGAGGATTTAGTTTCTGTGTGGAGATGTGCTGACTGTGTCTTCTTACAGAAGTAGCCTGGTGGGAACCTTGTGTCTTCTTAGGAACTAAAAAGTCCAAGACTAAGAAATTCTTTTTTTATTGTCAGTTTGTTCTTGAAGAATCAAAGTCTGCAGGGAAACTTGGGAAGCAGGTAATGCTGGCAGGAAAGGAAGATAATGGTACTACTAAACAAGCAGAGGATCAAAAGTGCAACGGCACTTGGTTGGGTGTCTATCATACCCAGACTTTATGTCCCATAAACCAAGAAAGGTATTAGAAACTTAGTCTGCACTGGCAGGTCTTGGACCTAAAGAGCAGTGACATGTCCTTGCACCGTAACAGAGGAAGACTGGAGTCAAATAGGAATCAACAGCGAGGGCTGTCTTCGTAGGATGGGCTTCCCATCAAGGCATAGAGGCAGGCTGTAACAAGCTATTTGTTGTGCTTCCCAGTGTTTTCGGAAACTCGCAGAATGAAAAAAAGGTGAACTGTGTAATTCCAATTTTATTTTGGAAGAGCAGGGACTGCTGCAGCATCCTCTATCAGACTGCACAATCACCTGAAATGTATGCACAATCTCCTAAGCAAGAATCTGGCACAGGCACCTTTCCAGTTCTCTATTGTAAGTGTTCAGATCTAAGCCTTTCAGTACACTATTATAGCATGTTTAAAAGAAGTCCTTTGATTCAAAAGTATCCCTAATATATACCATTCAGAGGAGTTTAACACAGCTTGCTGAGACTTAAAACACATCTAAAGGTAAAAGGCCCCTTTAAAGATACTCAGTTTTTCTATCTGTCTACACACATTGTGGATTAAATAATACAAAGGGTCACACATGATCAGTACGTCCTGGAAAGACAAAGTCTGTTGTCAAAGCTAAAGTTTACATTTCATCCTCGAATTCAATCACAGAATATTATCTCTAAAATTAAGTCTCTTACAGAGCATATATAAAATACTTATTATATTCAGATTAATTTTAATTTCTCAGTGACTCTCAGCTGTATTGTAATTAGACCCTATAAGAAACATACGGACTGTTTTTGGAAGACTTTTTCTGAATGATAATAACTGAATGCAAGAGACATGTCAAACTTGTTACATAGAGCAGTGTAATTACATAGTTACTAACAAAAAACTCCCATGAAAAGAGGAAAGAGAACAAATACCTTACTGGGATATGAATTCTGGTTTTTTAGGTTTCTTTTTTTCTGGTAAGAAAGAATTCTGAAAATGGTTGTTAATTTTTTTTTTTTTGCTAACTTATTCTGAATAACTACATATCTACTCTGAATAATGATATCAGTTAATACATATACACATACTAACAGAAGTACAAGTTTAAGTTAGTGAATAGCTATTGTGTTCAGAATCAATTTTTTAAGTTTTAAAGCATTTCCAAAAGAGCTTTTACCCTTTTTTATTGCACTTGCCTGCCAAATCCATTCAAAAAGAACATGTGAAACATTTGACTGACCTGAATCTGTATTTTTCAGTGACAAATTTTTGACTAAGAGAAAACTTTTCACTCCTATCCATATAAATTTAGTTCACTTCTCATGTGCTAGCTAGAGTTGGCAGCTCGCTTTTTTTTGAGTTGTTTTTTTTGTGGAAAAGGAGTAGTGAGTACATAGGTTTACTTTTTAAAAACAGTGAACAGCAATTTTTTAAGAAATGATAAGGAATTATTCTTGGTTCCTTTGCCTTAGTTTCTATTTTACGCTTTCGTCTTAATGTAGAAAACATCATAGAGACAAGTTTCTTCAGAAGTCAGCGCCTAAAGTCTCAAAGAAAAACTGCCTGGCTATTTACAGCAAACTGAATTGGGACTAGTGTAGTGTTGCTCTGTCTTTCCTCTTTCCTCCCCGTATGTTGCCATTCCCTCCTCTGTATGTTGCCTTTTTCTCTACTATACTGACATCTGTAACTCATAAGATCAAAGTAGTGTAGGGATTTGGTTTTATGCAAAAAACTTTTTTAATTTTTTTGCAGGTAGTTTTGTCTGGATGGCTTGAACCAGTTTCTCTCATGGAGGAGAGGACAGAATTTGATCCCACATTTCTGAGAATACCATTTTATCTGCTGTGAAATAGCATCCTAAATTTAGTCAGCTGCAACAATTTTTTTGAGAACAATATGCTGAATTTCTGTTAGTAGTGCACATACACCAGCTCATAATTACACAGGAAGCTTGCTGTGCATAAACTCAGGCTGATAAATATAGTACAGTGTAAATTCCATTTAATGTTCATGCACTTACAAGAGTCATGGATGATATCACCAGGACACGTGTTCCTTTCATGCAGTTTCCGCAAAAAAAAAAGAAAAAAGAGTATATGTTGACACCCACTTTGTATAGCATAGTCCGTGCATTCTAATGTTGTAACTGTCATAAGAAATTATGAGAAGCTTTGAAACTTGATTAATATTTGAAACTTTCACAGCAGTATTGAGTGTTCTATAAATGATGTTTCTTAAAACTATATTCAGATGGTATTTTTTCCAAGCTGTTATACCAAAATAATTTTAATCAACGTTCCTTTGTGTAATGAGGATTTAAGAGTTAATATTAGCTAAATGGAAGTTTAATAATCAATAGATATATGTGTACAATTTATGTATGTATACATATAAGATTAATATCTCTATTAAAATTCAAATTATCTTGACTTATGTCTCACCTCAAAATACATTTAGTTTGTTTCAAATAAACAGTTCAAATTTTAAGTCCCTTCAAAAAAATTAAGACTGCCCTGCTAGCACAAAGATATTTCTTTTGGAAATTCTAGAGTTTATATATTGATAATTGCTTTAATTTCAAAAATTCTTTTTAGCATTCTCAACCACAAAAATTTAGACCCTGAGAGATCCAAAAAAAGTACAAACCTCATTCTTATGAAATATTTTACCATCTAAAACACTTACAATTTTTGTTGGCTTTTCCTCATCAAGCTATGCTTGCGTTATTTCTTGTAACAGGAACATCTAAACAATACTTGTAAAGGAAGCCTGTAAAAGCCATCCACGGATTAAAAAAAATCTCTGTTATGAAAATCTGCGAAGTATTTTTTTTGTCTAGTGCAAACAAACATATTGATAACATTCTGAAGTTTTATTGTTTGATTCTGCACTAAAAATTCTTATGAAATAATAAAATAACATAGAAAAAACAATAGTTTTATTATACATATCAGAAAAAAACCACCACAAAGTTGTTAGAAACGTGAAAAAAAAAAAATTAAATTTGATGTTTCAACAGTGTTTGAACTTGTTCCTCAATTTTGTTTTGAAATTCAGTGACAAGAAAATTAGGTTGAAGGAGGAAGGTAGGATAGATTGAGCAATCTCCAACAGGCCTTTACCGAAGTATAATCTTTACCCATATTTTATACTTCTTTTGGCACAGTTCAGCTGGATTACTCACCTCCTCCTGAATTCCCCATGTAAAGAAACAAGTTAATTCTTGGCTAACCTTCCTGCTTAGCAGGCTTAGCAAGATTTCCATGCTTTTCACTTTACTGCCTTTTCCCAGCTGCTTCCTATCAGAATAAACTGGATCATGTACTGCCATCGGACAAGATGACACTCATCTTCTTTACTCCATAGTTTGTTTGTGAATTTTATATTTGAAAGGTGAAAAGAATTAAGTGCTGACTTTGAAGAAGACAGTGCCTCCAGGAATTAGCCTGAATCCAGCTAGATCATGATCTTTGAACAACATCTTTGAGTAACCAATATTTAGATTTTTCGGTAACTGTAATTTGCCTAATAGCTCCAGTTTCCTGCTCTCCCCCCAGCAATAAAAAAAAATTAGTGGCATGTCTGTTATTTCAGACTGATACATCTAATAACGTATAATAAGGTGTCTGTCTTTACCAGTAAGATCAGCTGAGCTAATAAAAGGTACTACTTTTCTTCACAAATTTTGTTGTATTCAACTAAAATGACTAAAATACATAGCTGTAGAGGAAGAAACACTTGCATTGAATTATTTTTATATATGTATATTTATTTATAACATTCTTCTGATTACTCTACTTAGAATTAACTGTTCTGTGCAGTAACTGTTACGTAATTCAAATTATCAGGTGACTCTATTTCTTAACAACCACCATCTGAGGTCTGTAATACTATGGAAATCCATGCAATTAATGTTTTTAAAGGTGCACTGGATTTCAAATCATCTACATTAATAGCCCGGTTTAATTCCAACTGCCTTTCATGTTTTGCAAGTATGATTAATATTTCTGCCCATTAGAAAGACTTCTCACAACCATTCATTGCAACAAATTTGAAAGGCAAGGATTCAGTTATAAAGAAAGACAGGAAGAAGAATTTCACCATACTGGTAAATACTCTCAAATCATGGATTTTGAATATTGCAGTTTCTATATCGAATATAAATGAGTTTGTACTGTGGAATATGTTACATTTTTTCCCTGGAGAACTGGTTATTCAGTTATAATGACTCTTGCTTCTTGCAACCAAACCATACTGGAAAAAAATATCAGTGGTGGTAGTGCATAAAGCACTAGATACTAAATAGTTACAATAGTTGTAATAGATACTAAATAGTATCTATTACAACATCAACTGGTTTAAGGAGAAGCCTGAGGGCTGCCCAGGCTATGGCGTGTAGTGTTGCAAGTAGCTTTATTGGGTTTCAGAGCTTTAAAGCATACTAGGAAAACCTCTTCATTGAACAGAATATCTTGTAGCTGTTATTTTGACAAAACCACACCAATTTGGGACAAGTTAGGCTGATTAAAAGCAAGTAAGGTCTGTGGAAAATCCTGCATCTGGCGTTTAAGGAATCTTACTTTCTTGCTTCAAAGTTTAAAAAAAGAAAACCAAAGATATTTTATTTTTGTTTTCCTTAGGTGTATGCACTAGGATTCCTCTCACTTTTGTCCTACAGTTACCTATTTTGTGGTGTGACAGAAATACAGATTTTAGAAGAATATGTCTAAAACATTTCCACTTAAGAGTTAAGATATTTCTAATTTTATGTTAATTTTACTATTACTTATGTTAGATGAGTTTTGTGAAGTCTACAGTCATCCTTCCAATTAAAACCACCTACTATGTCACTGAAACTGGAAACTGCAATGCTCTTAGTCTTAACTGCAGGTATTACGAGACAAGACAGGCACTTGCCAACCATTGTCAGACTAGGTCTCTATTTCTACAGAAACTTCAAAGCAGATATTTGCTACTGGCAAAGTACTGGGTTTGTCTCATAACAAATATTCAGGACCTTACATCTAGTACAGCAGAGTGCCATAAAAGGTAATTCTGTCACTGCATTTTACTGATAGCCCAGCTGCCATGGTTTCTGGATGAGCATCAAAACTCTTTGAAATTCTGCATTGTTTTACCATTATTTTGGCTTGACAGCTGGGATAGCGTTGGTACGAGGTTGAAACAGCTCCCTTTCCAGAATTTCAAATATATTCTGCATTCTTATCTGAAAGCAAGCTGCTTCTCTTCTGTATGGATATGAAACAGCTCAGATGGGAACACGCGGGGAATGTGGGAGACTCAGGGGAGTCGTGACTCCTTAAAGAGGTGCTTCTCCACATGTGTTCATACAGACATTAAGCATGCAGAAGGCTGAACGTCGTCAAAACAGGTAGTGCCAAATCTGCTTGATGCCACTGCCAGCACTAGCATTTTCAGTACATCTCTGCGCTCTGGCCTGTTTAGCAAAAGGCTTGAAAACAACTACTACATTTCCTGGTTTTGAACAGTTTTGAAACACTTCGGCTTAAAAGGCATGATAGCTTCAAACAATTTCTTGATTTTCTTCATAGTAGCTGGCCACTTGCAGCAACAGTGACTACAGAGGGCTTTGCTCAGCTAAGTAAAAATAGCTCAATAACACACACTGAGACAATTTTCTTTTCTTTTTTTTTTTTAAAGACATTTCAGTCCAACCACTCTTACAAGTTGTAGAAGCCCCAACAACATGCTCAGCTCACAACTCTTTCAAGGGACATTTTTTTTGTATTACACCATTAGACATTTGCTAAGAGTTTGATTTCCTGGAGACATCATAGATCACCCAGTCAAACTTGAACCCATTGCCAGCCACACATCAGCGTCTCCAATTACTTTTGTCATTGAAGAGTTGTAGTGACCTTTCTTTTCCAGCAGAAAGGCTACCCCCCCATACTGTCTCCACAGACTACTACATGAATCATTCTTTGAAACAGACAGCAAAATAACAGTGATTCTGCCTAAATCCTTTAAGAGCAAGTCTCGGTGAATCCTGTTCTTCACTAAATAGTTTTGTTTAGACAATCCTCTTAGTAATTTGTGTTTCCTCATTTTACTATTTTATAAATGTCCCAATAATATTTTAGCTGTATGTCACAGTAAGTGAAATCTGCCATTTACCATAAACTACAGTACCAATTAGCTCATTCTGCACCAGTGAAATTTCAAGTTTTATCGCAATAATTCTGTAAAATTTTTGAGAAATTCTGGTGGTTTTTTGAAATCTCTGTATCTCTGAAAAATGTATCTTCATTTATTAAAATTATCTGCTCTGGAATCTATTCTGTTTTATTGTTGATAATTTTGTTTTACATCTTTGATTCTCCTGTATCTTCTGTGTGATTTTACAACCTCGGTTATCTGGATGAGCATTTTCCAGCTTCATCAGGGACATTGGAAAACGTACTGAGCAATGGTACCCCAGTTACTTAGAGTATCTTGTAACCCGAAGACCCATATTGCATATGTCTCATGCTAGGGAAGAAAGCTGCATAAAACCCCATTTTCTGGTCACATTAAAAAAAAAAAAAGGTATAAGAGGATACCCTGGTTTACGTACCACTCTCCACTGAATTTAGTGGACCAACTGCCTGCAAACTCCAGTCCTGCTTTGCTACGTGGGCCCTGAAATGTTTTCTTCCAAAATTTCTTTTAATCCAGCAAGCCCAAGGCTTCAGAAAGCTATAAAAACTCAGATCTTACATGCTGGGAAACAACTGTTTTGGTATTTGGTCCTGCAGTGCATTTTGTTACTCTTTGCAGCTGCTGCTAAAGAAACAGAAGATGTTGTAATCCCAGTCCTAGAAGTACAGAAGGATCACCTGGGGACTGAAACAAATTGAATTTTTGGTCTGATTAGGCTGGAAGAAGCGTTGCTGCCTGGAGAATTTCCCAGTAGGAACACATGGAGAAACATGGTTGGGTAACTTCCAACAGAAATATAGAATAGTGCTGTTTCAGGAAAATGAAAGCTGGTTGAATGAAGGTCAAGGACAACAACCAGTGCTCAGGAGAAGCTGGTCTAATGTATTCATATTGTAACGAGGTCACACAAAACCTCATCTGAAAAGACATCAGTGTACAACACAATGTCCACAAATACACTAGGTATTGTAAGGCAAATGAAGACAGTCTGCATTCTGGGCCAACATTGAAATCTGGGCTCAAACACAATAAAGTGGACAAGAGACCACATTCCAGGGACAGTGCATTAATTTTTCACACCTCCCTTCCCTGGCAACTTCACAGTGCTCGTCTGAGTAACCTAATGTATCACGACTTGTTCCTTCTTAGGTCAGAGGAAACCTGGCAAAAAAAATTCTACCGTTGCTTCTAGCAAAAAAAAAGGTGGCCCTTAGAAGAGATCTATACGCAGTCATGGATGCACACGCCCAGCACTCTTATCATTACCAGCATCTTACAGACCTGGTTCACATCCAGGCTTGTCTGGTGCTCTCTCAGATGAGACTCTTACAGCTTGCACAGCAAGAACAGAATCAATGACGTAAGACAAAATGGGCAAAAATGGTCTCAGAAGACATGGTAGCAGCAGTAAGATGAAGTTTCCAGATTATCAATTTTCTACAATAATTCTTGGTGTAATGATATAACAAGGTATACAAGTGGACAACAGTAGAACAATATAAAGAGTCTTCCATCATGTGATTGCAATGGCCAACACCATTAACTTGTGTGGAAATGTACACAATTTAGCAATGACCAATTCAGTCCATTGGCTGCTTTAAAACACGAAGGAACACTGAAGTGTAAACATAACCTACAGCAATCACAGTCTACTTCTCATCCTAATCTCCAGTGGCTGTTAACAACTTCAAAAGATGTTTTAAGCAACTTTGTCTCCAAGCCAAAAGTCAGGAACCACTAGTCTAAATTTTCAGTTGTAAATTTCCTCAATTTTGTGCATTTTTTGAAACACTCCCTATGGAACATATTTCACACAATTAGCACTATATATTTCTCTTTCACACTTTGTCAAGAAATAAATGAATAAGAAAATAAAAGAAAAAAATCACCCAGGACACAATTAATTAATTAATTAATTAATTAATTTCTCAAATATATTCCCAGCTAGATTTCCAAATGGTATTTTGCTCTTGGCTATATAGAAGGATATTCCTATTATATCTACCGCTGGAGACCTAGGAGGTGCTTCAGAAATGGTGAAGGTGGAGAGGGGAGAAAGAATGCGTTTTCGAGTGGATTTTCACTTAAGCCAAAATATTTCCTTCTAGTTCTAACATTGCATTTTGAAAGGAATAGTTTCTGCTAATCACCACTGCACCACAGGCTGAGATGATACTTATTCTCCACAAGCGTTACCTTGACAAGGACCTGTTGCCCTTGTGTCAACCTCTCTATATCTCTGACTTTCCATGGATCTAGACATATAGCTGGAACAGAAGCAAGGAGTCCTTGGGGAGTGAGAACATTGTAGATCTGGAGAGGGTGTAGAGGCACAGAGCTGTTCTCTGTGGCTCACTGACAATCCTTGCACAAGTAAAATACCTCTAAAAAGTTCAAACCTTGCCATCCACTGGAGCACTACTGGATTTTTCAGGAAAGTAATTAATAGGATAAAATAATCTGCTATCTTTAAAACACAGTGTAAGTCATGTGGTAGAGTCAAAAACAGTCACCTCAAGGTACCAGTTGATCTTTCAGTTGTCTAAATCACTATTTCTTTATGGTACACTCAGAAATGTTACTGTTTAGTGGAAAGGAAATGCAAAAATAAGATCTTAACTGCTAATTGCTGCCATCTCTGGAATCTGGTAGTGGGGAGTGAGGGGTAAGGGGGAAGAAAGAAAGCAAAAAAAAGCTCTGTGTCAAACATCTACCTCATTTACTTATGACTGCATGAACAGATGTTTACTCAACATAAACAGAATTTTTTACTCAACATAAGATGAAGTTTGCGTCATAACTTGTGCTAATTATCACTGTAGGGAAATGAAGTAATCTGATAATGCACACAAGGCTAAAACCAGTGTTTGGATGGATAAATTGTCTCCATGCAAGCCATTTAATAAAAGTTATTGTAATGTAAGATAGTGAAAAAGTCTCGTGTGCAAACTTGCTGAGGGCACATTCTGTCCCATCATCCACATCATTAATGACGATATTGAACAGGATTGGACCCAGTGTTGACCCCTGGATAACATCACTCATTACTGGCATCCAGCTAGGCTTTGTTCCACTGATTGTCATGCTCTGGGCCCAGCAATGCAGCCAGTCTGCAATCCACCCCCTGTCTACTCGTCCAGCCCATGCTTCATCAGCTTCTTTATGAGGATCTTCCAGCAGACAGCACTGAAAGCCTTACTGAAGTCTCGGTAGACAACATTCACTGCTTTTCTACCAAGTCAGTCATTTTATTACAGATGGTTATCAAGGTGATAAAGCATGACTTCCTGTTGGTAAATCTATGCTGACTACTCTTGATGTGCCTGGAAATGGTTTTCAAGATTGGTTGCTCCATCATCTTCCCAGGGATCGAGGTGAGGTTGACCAGCCTGTAGTTCCCTGGGTCCTCCTTGCATATCTCCCAGTCACAGCAATTATTCAAAGATTATGGGGAGTGGCCTTGTAATGACTTCAGCCAGCTCCCTCAACACTCATGGGTGCATCCCGTCAGGGTCTATGGACTTGTGTACATTCAGTTTACTTAAATATTCTCTGACCTGATCTTCCACCGAGGGTAGATCCTCTTTGCCCCAGTCATTCCCCCTTGTCTCCAGAGGAAAATCCTATCCTTCTCTTTCTTATTTAGAAAATTTGTATAGGAAAAGAGAGAACTGCCATGTGTTTTGAACTCAAAGATTTGTGTGGCTATGGTTTTATGCATTTCAGATGAAATGACCCATACATCACTCATTTGGTTACACACAATGAAAATGCTAATATTCAGGTAGATGTAATTAGGAGTGCCACAGCTAGTCTGGTAAAACAGATTGAAATAACCTCTAATTTAAAAAAAGAAGCAAGCACTTCATGGATGAATCAGATTATTTCACAAGAATGTATACATGTTGTTCCGGACATACATATATCAGATAAAGGCATTCTGGGCTGGCAATGTACATACAAACCAGCAAAAGTTAAAAGCAACATATGAGTTTCTTTAAAGATGTCATATGCTGAAGGCTCATTATTTCAGCAAAGTGAGAGAACTCATAGAGGGTTCAGGCAATGCAGAACAAAGTGGAAATAACTTTTGATGAGTACTGTCTCAGTTTGCAAAACATATCTGGAACTGCTTCTAGCTACCTGAGGGAAGAGTAGCAGTGCAAAACTTTGCTGGCTTGCAACATCACTGTCATGTCAGTACATCACTGAGCTCTGAGACAAAGTGTGCTGCTGCCAGATATCCTCACTGCAGAACAATGTCTTTTGCAGAGAGTTGCAACGTAGGTAAACTCATACAGAGCCTGGTGACGTGCAAGACCACTATTCGGTGCAATAATAATTTCAAAACTCTAGGTTCCGTTTCCACAATCCCTCTTCACAGATCCTGTAATTTAATACTTAAAAAATTTCCCATAGTTCATCAAAACTTTTTTTTTTTTCTTGCTGTCATTTTGCTGTCAAAACCCCGTGGATTCTATACAGATCCATCAAATCCTTATCTCAGCCTTTACAGAGATGCTCCACAGAGACCATAATAGAAAAGGCAAGGAAATAGGTTAGCTCTGAAATTTTTAATTATCTTCTCCTGTGCTTTCAATCCCTGCTTTAGCTAAATTCTTTGCATTGTTCCCACTGTCTCCCTCTGGAACCTTTCCTGTGTTTAACTTGGCAAAGCAGCTTGCACTACCCTTTCTCACCGGAGTTAGAGGAGATATTCGACTTCTTTCTTACTCTAAGCATTATGATGAAATTTAACTTTTTTCCCCAGAAGCTCCTAGTGACCATGCTGGCCTTTAAAGGTGGATGGAGAGGGAAGGGAGAGAAAGAAGATCAGAATAGGGCTGAGTTTGGCTTATAGTCTAACTGGAAGGATCAAGCCTGTGCAAAGAAATCAGAGAAGCTCTGGAAATTACTCAGCATCTGAAAACTATACAATATATTAACAAATGAGAAGCTGTGTAATATGAAAGACTCTGAAATTAATATTTGAAAAAGGTATAAATTTCAGTTGCACAAAATTATTTATATACATCTAAATTAATTTTTATTTTCATTAAGCTCTGAAATATTTGACTGTGCTTTAGGAAGGTATGTGCACAGTAGAGAAAGAAATTATTTTCTATGTTACTCTAATCTCATTTATTTTTACTGTGGGTAATTTCCTTTTTTTCTGAGTACAGTTTTCATATTATTTGTAGGAATTAAAATACATTTCATAGTTCAAAATAAGTTCTTCTGTCATCCAAAGAAAATATTAATGAATCTTTAAAAATGAGTGGTTAGGAGAATTTTCAAACATTGGAGAACACTGGCCACAAAAATGGAGGTGTATAGTAACATTCTCATTTTCCACCCAGTGACCAAACACCAAATTTCATTAAAGAAGGACTTCATCAAACAATGACTTGAGAAAATTCTTAAAAGACAGTAATTTCTGAACATCTTTTGGCTTTCTTCAGCAAGGAATAAAAATCTGATTCTACACTTCAAAATTTTGCCACTAAACATGACAATAGTTCGGATGATGTTGAAGAAAAGAAAGTAATCAGCTTTAATTTGTGAGTTTTCCGAAAGTGGACATGGAACTCTTGAAATGCCAAGAACAATACTGAAACCCCAACACAGGATTTAGGCTAAACAGTCCTCAGAATACAGGAAGTTTAGTATGCAGCCTTACTCTACTACTTCCATGAGCAGAAGGCTGGAATATATGACCTCCTGAAGTACCTTCCAGCACAAATTATTCTGTGTTATCAATCTCCACCTTCTAGAAGAAAATGCTGATTCAGAAAAAGCTGGTTGTTCCAGCTCCAGTGAGAGACCCCATATGATAAGGAATAAGTACACACCTATAATATCACTAAATCAACAATTTTAGAAAAAATTCAGCCTTTCCAGGTTTCTCTGAACTGATACAGAATTTAGATAGAGTTAACTTAAAAGTTACAGAGGAATGGTGCTTGTAGTGACACAGTGCATAGATGCATATTTGTTAAACTTTTGTAGAAGTATCAGAAAACACTAGAACTTTCACAGATCTTGCTGATGAACCAGGTGCAGGACTCTCAAAACACTTTCTTCCTAAAAGTATTCAAGAGCCATAAAAGTTATAGAAGTGAAAAAGAGAAAACTATTCTTTTTTTTTTTTCAATTCTTCAAGGAAAAGTTGGCAAACATAAAGCCTGATCGCAGAAGAAAAAGTCAGTCTTTGCTGTGTAACAAATGTTGCTATCTGTAAGCTGGATAAAAGCTGTTCTTACCTTATGGTGAGTTCTTTTCAGATAGAAAAGCTGTGTCCTGACCGGGCAACTTTTGTGCAGGTTACTTTCTTGCCATGTAGGGATAATACCAGTTTCTTAGTTGATCTTCTCTTTATTTACTAGATGTTTCTGTTGTGCCTCTAAATTGCTATAGCTCTAGCATGTAATGAATATAAAATATGACTTTCATTTTGGCAAGAATTACACTGAAATTAAAACTGTTAATAAAGGAAATTAGAAACAACAAAGGGGCCAAGTGTTATGTATTATGTCAAAACAAGAAATCAGAACATGCATTTTTTAGGTTGCTTTTTCCTGAGATACAGTACATAAGAGGCTCACTTAATACTGGCAAGATACAAGAACAACTCTGCACTGGGCTGTTCCTGATAATCCAAAAGCCCCCTAAGACTCTGAGAAGGAAAACACACAAAGTACAACATAAAAAACTCTAATTGTACACCAGTGTCAGAGTCCAAGCTTATGTTCAGTTAGTGTTTTTCTTTAATTCAGTGTTGCACAACCTCAAAATGTTGAATTTCCATCAAACATCTCTAGATCAGACCGCTTACTGCTGTGATCTACCAACTCTGTCCCTTACTGGAGAACTTCATGGTGATAGCTGATGGTGGTATTTAATCTAAAAAAATATTGATGTACAGGAAGTCAGCTTTAAAAAAAATTTTTGACCAGAGCAAGCTAGACTTTTCACAAGAAGCAAGCTCTTCAAAGACAGTACAGCTTTCAATTTTTCTTCTCCTACACTATTCACTAATAACCTGAGTCTGTTAATTGGCTTATTACTTGAAAAAAACAGATACTTTATATAGAATTGTAGGTGACTGAGATCTTCATGTCACTGGTATTTATAGTTAGTGAAAGGGCTTAGTTCTTATTCGATCTTGTGATGAGTCCTCAAGCATTTAGATAGTATTTAGACACATCTGCTCTGAAAGAACAACTGAAACGTTAGAGGGAGGAAGTTGGAAATTCTAGTGAAGCCTTCTGGGGGAATCTGCATTTTTAGAATTTTTTTTTCAAGTTCTGAAAAATAGTGTGTCATTTGTCACCAAAAAGTAATGAAAAAGATGGTCATATGTCTGAAGAACATATATAACTGAAAATCGTAGCTTAAGAGAAATCTGTAGGAAAATTATCATGACTTCAGCAGAAGCTAAGACACTGGCATTTTAAAAATTTAAAAAATTGTAAAGATTTGCCAGATTTTACTGTGTCAGCTAAAGAACATAGTATGGTCAACACTGATAAGAAAGGTTGAAAAATTATATCTGAATATCTTTTAGCTACTTTCTTCTGTGTCATTATTGCTCAATTGACATAATTGCTCAATAAAACATGAGATTAGACTATGTCATACAGATGGTAGGGAGTATTTGAAAAGAATATTCCATTTTACTGAAAAACTAAAAATTTGGACCAACAAAATAACAAATACAGTCAAAGAAGGTGGATACTGCAAAAGGGGCAGGGGGAATCTGTAATGTGTAGTATATTTTAGGACGTATGGATTATTCGTGGCTTGCAAAAAGCAAACTAGGAGATCTCTATACTTAGAGTTACAGTTTTCATTATTTAAAAATTAGAAGGCACAAACTTTTCAGTCACATGATCCAATGCAAAGCGTGTAAGGAATATTTTTAAACAATACTGTCCTCAGGCACTTGGAAAGTAAATAATTGTATTGAGTGCAGGTGTCAAGATTTTGGTAGTGCTGGTGGGCTGCAGAGGCAGCCTCAGTGAGGAGACACAGGGAGGGGTGAGGGAAGAAGTGTGAAAAACAGCACTGCAAGCCCTGAGGGGAGAGCAGGAGATGGGGAGGAGGTGCTCCAGGCCCCCCAGCAGAGATGTCCCTTGAGGCCCCTGCAGATTCCGTGGTGGAACAGGTGTTTCCCTGCAGCCCCTGGAGAGGACCCACGGTGGAGTGAGTATCCACATTGCAGCCCCTGGAGAACCACTGTGAAGGTGGGTATTCCCTGAAGGAACATGGCTCGTGGACAGCCATCGTTGGATCAGGTTTATCCTGAAAGATTGCAACTGATGAGAAGTATCATGATTCTAACAAGGTTTAGGTAGCACATCCTGGTTTTATCAGAATTTAAGAAAAGGAGAAAAATAGAACTCAGTCTTCCTTTTGGTATGACTTAATAGCTTCTGTTATTCTATGGTTTAAGGACCATCTGGGCAGAAAGTGGATAATTATTCCTTACTTACTTTCTTTATGTTGTTCATGATTTTATGATATCCCTCAGTTTTCTGTGGTTTAGACAGAAGCATTGCAATTGGTTTCGTCTCTTCTGTGGAAAGCACTGTATACCTCTGACCTCCCTTGTTGTCTGCTCTGTAGTCCTAAACAATGGCAAAATTGGGCAATCAAGAACTGCAAGCTGTACACAAGAAGAGATAGGAATTAATTTATACAGGGATACTGCTATTTACTGCTATTTTCTGTTTTGTTTTCTATAATGATTTTGAACACCCTGTGAGCAGTGAGGTGATATCCACAATGGTTAAGAACCCCTTCCTAAGCAGTGGTAGCTACTTCTGAACCATAATGGTCTGTGTGTGGTGCTGTCTGTTTGCCGATGTTTTATTTTTCTCATGTAGATATAGAATTTCTTTTGCAATTTTTAATCAGCATCATAAGATCCTGATGCAGTTCTTCAGAGTCAGTTTTAGTTTGGACTGTCATAAGGGCAATTTTTTCACTGCAAACTTCATAATTTTGTTAACCACCCTTTTTATTAAGCACTTATGAGTGTCTTAATTGCAGTATTTCCTCCTGCTCGCTCACTATTTTTGTCCACCCATGAGGCAACCTTCCCTACTTAGCCAGTATAGAGGTTTCTAAAAAGAAGAGTAAATATTTACTGTGCTACTGAAGGCCCATGGGATTATTCCTTGAAAACCGTGAATTACTTACTTGGAGGCACTCTGATAAAACAGTGAATAATCTACCTTATCAAGGCTACAGATTTTGGTCTGCAGTTCTTTAAGATTGTAAAAAATTCTTCTGCATACATCAGTATTCCAAATATGCAAGGCGTAACATTTTTATGAACCAATTTATTTTTTTCAGAACCTGTTCTTTAATCATTCTCAGAAACATACAGATAATATTACACTTTTTGGACTCACTGGTGATATAGATAGTCATTAAGAGAAATACAACAGTATTTTTTACTCATATTTAGAGGGATCCCTAACACTATTTCTATCAGAATATGCAAATAAATCAATATAATTAAAATATAGAACTTAAGCACATAAGGAAATGAATGAAATGATCTACTGATATTAAATGGGTACTTAAACCTGCCAGACTAACCACAGTTGAAATATGAGAAACATCTAAAGTGAAAGAATTCAATTACTCATCTCCTGGACTATGATCTATGCAGGGAAAGGTTGTGAGTTAACAGCTTCCCTTCTTACAAGATTGTCTCTGCCAGCTTGAGCACCACACTCTGAAATTCACTGAATACCAGCCAGTCTCCAGGAATTCTCCTTCAAAGCAAACCTTAGGGCTTTCTTTGAATTTAAAGGAAATCCCAGGAGATAGCTACATTTATTTTCCGGGTAGAATCAAAGAATTGCAAGAAGAATCTGTTTATAATGCAGAATCTCTCTATACACCAGAAAAAGCTCCACATTTGTTTGAAAGAATAAATATGATTAGTACTATATTCTGAGCTACTTAACTAGCTTATTAATATGTCATGCTGTTGGAAATAATGTTGTACAGTATCCCTAGGTTCAAATGAGTAGCATTCAGTGGAGGATTCAAAAAAACCTTTCCGGTTTTCTTTCCCTCCTCTCCTTAATCCCAGGGATGAACTTGACCACACAATGCAGTGTTTGTCCTACAGTTAGCCAACATTGCTTTGAAGAAAATGAGGCTTTCAACAGATTCAGGAGCCCTTCACATCCAGGACAATTCTGTATCAAAATATTTTCCTGAACATGTTGCACATAATCTACATCAGTGTTTTAAAAAAGAAAAGATTTCCATTCCCTTTGTTAATTCTCAAAGCCAGATAGTCTTTTTATCTTCCCTGGTATGCCCTTTGTCTGAATTATCATAGCAAAGTTACTGTATTACTAGTTTATGTAGACTAACTCAATAAAAAATAAATTGATGCAGGAAACATCTGGCAAGAACCATGAATTCAGAAAATAATATGAAATACAGCAAACTGATGTTCAGATACTTCAAATTAGAATACATGACAGATAATTTGGACTCCACACGGATGGCACATTCTTTCGTGACTCATGCTATGAGGGGATAATACAGTTAGGGCAATTTTGATCATGGTGAGAATCCATGGGTCAAGCTGTTAATCAAAAAAAGTATACTTCAGTAATCCTAAAGAACAAGTACTTACAAAAGACTTTCTAAAGACAGGCTACAAAATTAACTGAAGAATACTACATGGAGCTGTCTAGGTACCTAAAAAATAATCTGGTCAGTTACAATGTCTTTAAACCTGGTTATTTAAGGAGCAAAAGAAGCACAAAGAAACACAGCAATCTTTTACGGCAGATAATTAATCTCAGGGGCATTTCTGTGTGTCAGAGCAACAATGCCAACTATAAGACCTCAGCATGTTGATTATAAAATTTTTTTCTCATTGCTGTTTTAGGAAATAGCTATCAGAGTAAATTATATTTTCCAAAAGAAACCCTATAATGTCTTTCTAACTTCAAAGATTTTTTTTTCCTACCAAACAAAAATCATTCATAGCTAACAGATGACTGGGACTAACAGGCATAACTGAACAAGTATACGATTTAGTGAAATCTGTTCAAGAATATTTTTAGAGATTTATTGAATCATATTCTGAAAAGTCCAAATTGTTTAATCAGTTGGAAAAAAAAATCCCACGTTAGCATATTAAAAAAACGGTGCATATCCTGCCCTTGGGACAGAATGGTAGTACAAAGGATAAAAGCAAGCTTCTGAATTGTTCATCTAAATGCATCCATTTTCAAGTGCTTATGTAGATAAGAAATGACATCACACAGTACATATTGTCTTTGACTGAATCTCCAGGAATGGTGAAATACCATTCCACTTGTAAATCACCTGAGTTAATCACCACATAAAAGTCAGTGGGGGAGGTTAAAATTCCTTTTGGTCATCTGCATTCTGAAGAGTCATCTACTCACATAATCTCAGGTGCTGTAGCAGTGTCATGTGACATAAGGATAAAATTAGTCAATCATCTGCCATCTCTTCCAAGAAGAAAATATGCCCATTGTGCAATTCTAATTGCCAGCCTTAATGAGGAAAGACTTACAGATATGTAGAGAATAAGAGGGAAAAGTTCAGACTTAAAAACTGGGGTGGATTTTTTTTTAAATAATGAAAAAGGAGCATTTTAAAATTTTTTTCTCTTAACCTGAACTGAAAGTATTGCATGAAGATCTTCCATTGTTTCTCTCTTGCCTAAGTTTAGAAGACATGGAAATTTTCGGAGAAGAGTTTCATTGTGAACTATTGACAAGCTAAATGCTTCCAAAGAAATCTGAGTGTTTTCTGATTCTCTCTTCGCTCTTCAATAAAGCCTTGCTACATATCTAATCTTTTTGTTTTCTCAAGTGTACCATGCTCCAGGAAGAAATTTTCTTTTCCTTCCTGCAAACAGGACTTCTGATTCCTGGATGTATCAGAATCACCTCAGAAACACCAGTACTTTGAATCAATCTCCTTCAGAAAAGAATGAGTCACACTCAAAATCTGTCTGGAATCAACAGTAGCACTTTTTCCGTGGAAAAAAAATGACCGTGGTATTTGACAAAATTTGTATATGGGGTCCTAAAGACAATAACTGAAAACTGCTGGTGATAAAATATAGCTTTTAGTTCATCAACCCACATAATTAGGCACTCTCCTAAACCGCAAATTTGGAGAATGGTGCCTATGACAGTGTTCACATTGGATGATCCCTCTAGTTTTGGTGACCAGGACTGCTTTCAGTAAATCTAAAGTTTCATCCTTAAGAAATCTGGATTTTTTGAGCCAAAGTCGATGGTAACTGCTTAATAAATTACTTTAGTCAGTGCATAAGGAATTCTCAGTTCCTATGATTTCCAGGAGAGCAATTCACGGCTCTCATTTCAACTTGAATAGACACTTCAGGACAACCTTTGTCAAAAGATGCTCTCCTGCTTGTACTGGTAAGTAAAGTACTACATTTCTAAAATTTTGTGAGGTGTCTTTGTTTTTACAGATTGACTGTTTCCTACTAGCATTTCTTTTCACTGGAATGGCAATAGGCATGCTTTTTCCAAGATATTTGATGTCCTTCCAGGCAAGTACCCCAAACACTATCGATATCCTTTGACGAATTTACTTCTCCCAAGAAATAAAGATGTAAGTTTATTTAACATTTAATTTAGCAACTTAAGTAATTAAGGCATTAGAAGTTTCTATTTAAGGAAGCAAACACTTGACACTTTCTTTTTCCTAGCACTCATGAAAGCACAAACTGAAAGTAACAGTGATAGTGCTTAATAGAAGGGAAATTCTAACACAGATACTTAAAAAACCCAGAGAAACAAGAAACACTGAACATGTTGCTTTACTGTACCAATGTTTGCACTGGATTGCGTATGTATAACTTGTCCAGAGAAATCTTCAGTTTTAGCTGATGACGTCTCTAAGATTTGTGATTAGTTAGTAATAAATCCTGGCAAAAATTGCAGCACCCAAAACTGAAATGTCAAAACAAATCTAATAATGTATGTAATTCAATAATTTGGTTCCTTGATGTTTTTCTTCCAGCTCCAAATAAACATAATGTAGCTTTTCATAAACCATTTTCTTTCATTGCCACATCACAATAACAGCTCCCACAATTAGTGCTGAATGAACTTACAACAGAAATTACTTGTTCTAAAAGTAGAGAATGACTGGTAAACTTCCGCTCTTAAATGCTCACAGCAATCACTTGTAACTGCTGTTTACCGCTAAAATTTGTCCTAAATCAGTGTGAATTTAAACAGAGGTTAATAGTTTTCTCACAGGGATTAACCCTGATGGGTTTATTTTTGGCTGATCTTACTGAGTCAGAAAATCTTGTTGATTAAATCCTGAAGTACCCCAAAATAAGGTTGAGTCTTATACAAGGTAACTTCTTTGACTTTTAAATTATTTCTAGTTCTGTTAATGACTTCATTTTGAACACACAGTTGTCCTATAGGTGGGCTCAAGAAACTGAACGTTGCCAGCAAAAGAGAAGTTTGAAAGTTTGCAGAGACTTAGCAGCTTCTTAGCAGAACTATCGTAGCAGTCCTCAGCTTAAGCTGACCAGAAACTACTGTGTTGAGTGGCATTTACACATTGCACGGGTAGCACCACCACAATGTGCATTAGCCACTTGGAGGCTTCTTGGAAAGTATCGCTTGTGACCATAGAGCATTACTCAATAACAAAACCTACTCTCAACAACAGAAATATCTGGAGAAGGATTCCATAGGATGCTCAGAAATCTCAGCCGAAAGATAGCAAAGGGGTGAAGAAAATAACAAAAAGGAAGAGAGTTACACCTCTAAGACAATCTAGCAAAGCAAGTACCAAATCACTGATTTTACCTAAGGGAGCTAGAAGCTCATCCTACTGTAAAGGGATCATTCCCACTTTCGTGTTTGTGGTGGTGCAGCCCCTCCTCACATCTGGTGCTTCCAGAGCAAGCCAACATTGTATTCTTCCTTGCATTGCAGGAATAGTTACCTGGTGTGCAGTGGATCAGGAAGACTTGGCACTTTCCTTGTCTTTGTACAAGAGCAGTGGGCTGGGCTGATCAGACGCTCCCTGACTGCATCTAAAACTCCTGCTGCCTGGAGTCACACCTGCCTGGTAAAGGTCAGAATTGTGCAGTCTGGGTAGTACTGGAATTGTGTAGTTGCTATCTGCATCATGTGGATTGTGACCACGATGGAAAATTACTGATGCCTAAAGTCCGTCATCTTGAGACCCTATAAACAGCGGTACCAAGGAAGGCCTTTTGAGCTCTTCTGGTCCGCAGCAGGCTGTGCCCAGTAACTCCCTCTGAGTGGGATGCCTCTCAGAATAGCTCACAAACTAGCTGGGCTGATCTCCTCGAGACTCAACCTCCGCCCATTGAGAAATCATTTGATGTGAAGTGAGTATTTCCCTGAACTCGAGGGGAATTTGTATGACTGCGTGCATGTGTGTGTGTGAATTGATTCAAAACATAATGTTCTGTTACTGTGATTGTAATAGCAAATTCTTTTTAATCACTCAGTAAATGCCAAGTTAAACAGTGGATATTAGTTGCTAAGTTCCTGTGATTCTCTCTTTAAAAGGTGAACACACCCTGAATTGCTGTTAAGCGTATTCCATATTCCTAAACTCTGTTGTCTCAGGCTGGTTCTGGATCCAGCCACATCTTGGCTCCTCTCTGAGAAGGAGTTTAGAAAGCAAGGGAGTCCAGCCGGAACCTGGCGACTAAACAGGAGGGTCTTCCTTACCCCTTACACTTTTCTTCTACTCTATATAAATAATTTTCTACTCAAAACCCCCTTTGATTTTGATTCATTTAATAAGTAATAGACTGAACCCTACCAACGAACTTTGTAAGATCACATTCTCTAAATTTTCAGTAAAATCTTTTCTTGCAATTTTTTGAGTGATCATTTAAGCGACCTAACCACTCATTCGCGACAGGGTGTGAGTGTGTGTGTGGGAGGAAGTGGTAACCAGAAGTAGGAGAGGAGGGTGGGAGAAAACTGTCTAATAAACCTTCAGAGTTAGGTTCCTAATTCCCAGATTTTGTAGCACTGTAAGAATGCCACACTGGAAATGGTGACAAATTTTGGGCTGAAGGGAAATCCCAGAGCCAAGTCTCTGACAGTGACACAGTCCTGAGTGTATTAGGTTTTATTGTCTACGTAAAAATGGAACAGAGGGAAGGTAGAATGGGAAGTGTGGGCACGATATTCTTGAGCAGGACATATACTCTGTACATGATACTCAGATGTCTATCCTGGAATCTCAAAATATTGCAGACTTAGCTCAATTCAACTTTTTTTGATCTTTTTTTTTTCCTTCTCCAAAGCAGAATGCATCTTTCTTTGCAAGATAACCCATTCGTTTCACACACCTTAATAGCCTTTCTCAAAGGTTCATAATCAAGAAACAAATCATAAATTAAGTGAAGCAAAACATCAGCTTACTGGCATACAAAATTGGAAAATAGGTTACTTCTGTTCTGCTTTATCCTTGAAGGAACAGAAGTCATGGTGATTTACGTACATAATTTTTGACCAATTAACATCAAAGAGCTTTCTATTCTACTGATTCTCACCTGCTGCAGCCATATTCTCTGTGCAAACTGCTGAAGTGATGTTAACGGTGAAAAAAGTGGCTGAAGTGGCAAAAATAGAGAAGGTAGATTATACTAATGGCTCAGTAAAATTGCATGCATTCTGTAACTGTCTTGCAGTTCATGTTCTCTCTCCCTGGCCTTTGTCTTGCAATCCTGATGGAGTTAAAATTTTCGTAAGTACATGTATCTTCTGTTAACTGAGTCTCTGCCTTTATTTCTTGCAAATCTCATAGCTTTTCCCTGATTTTCTTATGAAGGGCAGAGAGTTACCTACTGTAATCTACGTTTTGTCTATTCTGAATTATAGAGTCCAAATAAGAAATGAAGCAAAAGGAAATTACACTATGAAGTTTAGCTGGGCTTTTTTTGCTGCAGGTATCCTAGTCTTGAAGTTCTGTTCAGTCTGACTGCTTTTGCTGCCACTTTTTCAACAGCTATATTCTAAAATAAAAAAAGAAATCTCATGAGAATTCCTCTATTATTCATTTCTTTTAATTGCTTGATGTGAACTGAGAATTTGAAGAGGTTCAACTACATGCTTTAAATTGTTTAGGGCCCAAAAACCATTATCAGAGCATGCCACATAAAAACCTAAATTATTATTTGAAAAATATATATGTATTTGATATTCAAGACAATATCTGTGTCTCCAGTCCTATGTGGACATGATATTTCATTGGAAATTGCTCTGATAATAAATTTCTGATAAGACTGGGAAGGCACTTTCATTTCACTCTGAAGTGCCACAGGTAGCACATATTTGCCAGAAATAAACTTTCTTTCAGGGGGGTGCCAACAAAAATGCATGATAACAACTTGAATTTTGCTAATCATATTACTATATTTAATGCTATGAAGGTAAAATAATTGTAATCTGCAGGACTCTGATATTTAAACATGCACACAGAGAGAATATATATGTGATATACACATAGATGTTATATCATACAAGACATATCTATAGCATGTAGGTAAGATAAACACTATACCTGTGTACACATATATCACATAGAGATATCATATTGAACACATATCATACATAATACGTTTGTTACGCATTGATACCCATATATGTAAAATTTCCACTTACTAGAATGATTGTAAATAAACTAAGGTAGATCCTTGCTGTTCTGAGAAGACAGGAAAGCACTAAGATAAAGAGGATCCTAAATAATGCTACTTAGACAAACTTGACTTGCTGTTTTGGGGCAGACAGGAAAGCTCTAAGACAGAGAGATTCCTAAATAATTCTACTTCAGACTGCTCGGCCTTGGGAGGGCAGATGCACCAAGCTACAGAGATAAAGAGGCACCAAGAGGGCAACAAGACCAGAGCAAAACAACCTGGAAGCACATGGTATACATGAGCTTAGAACTGAGTTTGCACAGAAACAAAGGTCCACCAGCGGACACTGTGATGAGGAGTATAAGCCTTCATCTTAGGTCCCCCAAAGACCACCCGAGGACGCTAACAGGCATGTGTGAAAGACATTAACATATGCTAATTAGTTATTGGAAAAGTCATTAATATGCTAAGCATTTCTCAGAAATATAATGAATATGTATTGTGATTGTATTTAACCTGAAATGACAGGGTGTTTAGCGCGCATGTTTGGAGGAGAGATCCCCCGTGTGCCCGGTGCCGTAATACAGAATATCTGCTTAATGGCCTTCTGACTGTTAAGTCTTCAACTCCAGCTTTTCACGGCATCAGCATAAAGTAAATACTATTTGTAAAAATGTTCTTCTGAACTGAAAAAAAGCATCAGGATTTCAAGTTTTTTTATAAAATGAAAAAGTACATACATGTAAAAACATTTATCTCTTTTATGTGTTTTCCAATCATCTTGTTTTTTTTTTTCCTCCTAATTACTCAATGTAGGATTGCTGTACACTACTTTTTTTCTAAAAGACATATATATCTTTTCCCGGACAATTATTTATGACTAGAACTTGAGCTTATAGCTGGTAATTATTTTATTAAACAGAATATTATATATTATAACAAATTTATAAGTTAATTGAAAGCTAATATTTCAATGTATTTTCTCCTTGCTTTGCAGTCTGGTAGCTTGTTTTCTCATTAGTTATACTAACTGGTCATTTATGACAGCTACTGTAAAAGAATTGCAATCAAAAAAATTAATGCAAATTAAAGGGCAATTCAGAACATTTTTCCATGTCAATCAATGTCAATATGTATAAATGTGCGTTACATATAGAATATGTATATATAGATATTTAGCATTATCTTCTCTTCTCATACTCAGAATGAGTGAGGAATTGTTTAAATGGGTGTAAGACCCTCCACATTACTCAGAATTTCTGCACAGAACATTTCTAGGAAATTTAGGGGGAAAAATATTAAAGAAAAGCCATGACTCACTCCTTGTGGTGATTCTGTCTCACCCATCCATGAGACTGAATGCTGGACTCTCCATTTCAGAAGAATGCCAAACTAGGCAGGTTAAAGCCTTTGAATGCCCTTGGGAACCTGATCTAAGCTGCCCTGCTCTGAGGGACAGGACGGACCAGATGACATCCAGATGTCCCTAGCAACGCAAACTCACCCAGGACTCTATTCTGTGGCTCTCAGGAGAGGCAGCAGGACTCCTTGATGAGCTGGAGACTAACCAAAGCCTAGCAAATACAGAAAATTTTCACAACTAATAATGCAAACTACTCAGGATGATAAGAGGCGAGTCTGCATAAGGGAACCACTTCTGTCAGTGGTACACTGACAAAATATGAGTGGCTCATGTTTGGCATACAGATGTACTCAAAAGAAATTACTCTGCTATGTACAGATAACACAACATAAAATTTTTTTCTTTAAGAATAGCAGTTGACATGTCAGACTCTCACATCACCATCTTTTCTCAAAAGGAAGATACCACAAGTTCACAATATACACTAGCAATTAGTAGCGAATACTCACTAGGACACAAAAATGCAAGGGAAGGAATGCAATCCAAACCTCTTCATACATAGGCTGTGAGCTTTGGCTTTGCAATGCAAGCAGCTGAGGTAAAGGTGGATGAGGGTATGACTACACTCTTCTGTGTTTCCAGATATTAATTAGGAAAAGCAAACCTTTTTTATGTCTTCTCCCAAACACATCCAAAGAATAGTCACCAGCATCAGCTACTTCCAGACTAAGAATCCCACCCTGTGTAACACTCTGTGTAATGGAGAGAAAGGGAAGGAAGGGGAGAAGCTTTCACTTCAGAGTGGAGTTCATCTACTGGGATCAAGACCATTGCCAGGAGCACATGCAGGAAGAGCACTGAGCTGAAGGACAGGATTTTTCTGGTGTAGCTGTTCCTGAAGTAAGAAGGAAATTGGGACTGAGATCTTCTGTGGTAGGCGTTTGCCTCATCACCCTTTTCCAGAACCTTCTGCATTTGCAGCACCTGTGGTGGTAATACATCCAAGAGAAGTAAAAACCTTCTGCCTTGCTGCTAGTAAAGGTTACTATACTGAGTCCTGCCTTGTTGAGAAGGCTACACCGGAGTTCATCTCCCCATCGCTACAGTGCTGCAGCCTCTGTGGCCAAGACCAGAAATGTCTAGAAAACTGGAGGCTGTAACTTTGGCGTTGGTGAATTTTGTTTAGATGATTTGAGTAATTTTATGAGGAAAGGTTGTTGTGTTGTGTCCAATTCTTTTTTTTTTTTTTAACAAGTAGTATCTAAACTTGAAGATTGTGGTGCAGCTCATCAGTCCCCGTGTTAGTATTTTGGATTGAGAAGGCAGGCAGGGCTGAATCCCAACCCCAAAAGGCGTTACAAGTGAAAAGCGGTATCAACGATAGTTTTGACTTTTCCCATTAGAAAAGGAATTCATGGTTTGTTCCAGGCTCCTGGCCTCTACAGAGTACATATGCAGAGATAAAGACCAAAATCAGGAAATAACAGGACACTGGGAGGAGTCCTTTTGAAAGAGTAAACTTCAGGTGTCAAAGAAAAGGCACAATGTCTGCCATAAGACTGGATGGAAGAGAAAAAGAGAGCAAGTAGTTGTCCAACATGCTTTCCAGGCAAGGAGAGAAAAGTAGGAAGTAAAGCAGATTTATTTGTTTTATTTTTTGGGCCAGGCAGCTTAGCTGCTATGGAGGTTGAGATGCCTCTGCCGAGCTGGGTCTGCGGCATGCTGTGAACTGTGGGCAGATGTGAGAGTGGAGCCAGGCTGGGCTCAGCAGTGCTAGAGAGCCTACTCCTGCATGGAAAGCTGCAGCAGCCTCCATGCACAGTTCGTACCAGATCTTGAAGGATGCAATGCTTCCTCAGTACACTGGCACTTGGCATGTCCTGTGGGTTTCTCCATCTTGCAGCTAGCTGGCTCAGTGCAGTCATGACTGTGCAAGACTTCTGTGCTAAAGTAGGGGACATGCCAGCTATCAGAGTGTAGGCAGTGTCTCCAGTGTTAGTGAGCAGCACTCACGTCATGGTTTAACCCCAGCCAGCAACTAAGTACCACACCCCGATGGGATGGGGGAAAAAATCAGAAGGGTAAAAGTTAGAAAACTCATGTGTTGGGATAAAGACAGTTTAATAGGGAAAGCAAAAGCTGTGCATGTAAGCAAAATAAAACAAGGAATTAATTTACTATTTACTCATTGACAGACAAGTGTTCAGCAATCTCCAGGAAAGCAGGCCTCCACCACATGTAAAAGTTACTTGGGAAGGCAAACACCATAATTCCGAACGTTGCCCCTTCCTTTTTATTCCCCCAGCCTTATATGCTGAGCATGATATCTTATGGCAAGGAATATCCCTTTGGTCAGTTGGGGTCAGCCGTGCCAGCTGTGTCGCCTCCCAGCTGCTTGTGCACCCCCAGCCTCCTTCCTTGTGGGGCAGTGTGAGGGGCAGAAAAGGCCTTGAATCTGTGTAAGCACGGCTCGGCAGTAAATAAAACATCCATGTATCATCAACACTTGTCAGCATAAATCCAAAACACAGCCCCATACTATCTACTATGAAGAAAAATAATTCTACCCCAGCCAAAATCAGCACAACTTGTGCAGGAGTGGGAAGGGGATGCCACCAAACCACAGTAGGACCAGGTAGACTTACAGACAGCAAAACACATATTTATTTCTTCTCCATACTCACCCGTAAGTGGGATGGACACTTCCTATAACGCAACAAAGTTTTCCACCCAGTGGAAAAATGACTTGGATTCATCAGCAACACAACTCAGATGGTGGTAACACTTCTCAGTTGCAGAAGCAGCAGAAGCAACAGCATCTTATCATCCCAACAGGAGCTAAATAGAGGTTGCAGCCAGAAAATGGCATGACAGAAAGTATTTCTTTTATTCTCTAAGATCATGGTAATGTATTTCATGGACTTAGTATCATCTCATTCTTCAAGTTCTCCCTAGATTGGTTCAAACAAAAAATGCAGGGGGACGAAATGGAGGGATTAATCTTTCCCTTCAAGAATGGTGAACTTCAGTCCTTTGGTTTCATTACAAGTGTCAGTTTGATGTTCTCAACCCTGTCCCTTTTGCATCTTTTTAGTTTAGAAGGACAAATTTATGTATGCTTTTAAATTACAGCAGTTGGGTACTGCAGTGCTGTACTGAAATATACATCAGAGCTGCTGAAGTGCATCTGTCACCGTATCTGCATCAGATGAAATAACACATACAGAGCAGCTGAATTCCACTTGTGTTGTGGGTTTGTGTGGCAAGGTTTTGGTAGCGGGGGGGCTATAGGGGTGGCTTCTGTGAGAAGATGCGAGAAGCTTCCCCCAAGTCTGATACAGCCAGTGCCAGCCGACTCCAAGAAGGACCCGCTGCTGGCCAAGGCCAAGCCAATCAGCAACAGTGGTAAAGTTTCTGTGATAATGTATTTAAGAAGGGGAAGAAAAAAACTGCAGTGAGATGACATTCAAGAGAGAGGAGTGAGACGATGTGAGAGAAGCAACTCTGCAGACACCAAGCTTAGTGAAGAAGGAGGGAGAGGAGGTGCTCGAGACACCGGAGCAGAGAGTCTTCCCTTGCAGCTAGTGATGAAGTCCATGGTGAGGCAGGTTGTCCACCTGCAGCCCATGGAGGTCCACGATGGATCAGATATCCACCCGTACCCATGGAAGGGACCTCTCCCCGGAGCAAGCTTGCTGGCAGGGCTTGTGACCCCATGGGAGACCCACGCTGGAGCAGCCTGTTCCTGAAGACTGCAGCCTGTGGGAGGGACCCACGCTGGGGCAGTTTGTGAAGAGCTGCAGCCTGTGGGAAGCACTCACATTGGAGAAGGCTGTGGAGGACTGTCTCCCATGAGAGGGACCTCATGCTGGAGCAAGGCAAGAGTGTAAGGAGTCCTTCCCCCTGAGAAGGAAGGAGCGGCAGAGACAACGTGTGATAAACTGACCGCAACCCCCATTCCCCATCCCCCTGCGCCACTCGGGGGGGGGAGGAGGGAGAGAAACAGGAGTGAAGCTGAGCCCGGGGAGAAGGAAGGGGTGGGGGGAAGATGTTTTAACATCTGGTTTTATTTCTCACTATCCTGCTTTGATTTGATTGGTGATTAATTAAACTCCCTTTTCTCCCCAAGTTCAGTCTGTTTTGCCCATGACAGTAATTGGTGAGTGATCGCTCTCTGTCCTTGTCTCGACCCTTGTCTCGACCCTGTCCTTGTCTCGACCCTTTTTATAGCAGACAATGAAAAAAATAGCTGTAAAGATCGTCTTTCCTCTCTCCTGTCCAGCTGAGGAGGGGGAGTGAGAAAGAGGTTTTGGTGGGCACCTGGCATTTATCCAGGCCAAATCAAAACACTTGAAAACTTCAGTCTTCTCATGATCTTTAACAATGTGGCTGAGAGGTCAGTCAAGATCTTTTAAGTACAGACCATTGTTCATCTTGATCACGACAAGGCTTCATCACTACATAGAAACAAATACCCAAGTACCAAATCAGATAACAAATCCTTTTTCTAGCAGACAATGAAAAAAATAGCAGTAAAGATGAGAGGAATCGGTTTCTAGATTTATGGCTGAACCAGTTTCATAGCCTAGGATGGGCTTTGCTTCTGTTTGGAATATCCAGAGAAAATAATTTCAAAGGATACACTCAGGCAAAAAGTCTTAGAGAAAATAGTATTCACACATAATTACTTTTTTTTTTTCCTCTACATTTTGGAAGGGCTATTAGCATGTTCCGAGCTAAATGTTCTGGCTTGAATAAAATATTCTTTATACTGAGAGATCGATGGTGTTTTTCTTCAGTTGACCAGCTGGCTCTTATCAATGTTTTCAGTAAATAGCAGGATGTACTGCTATTTTCAAGTAGCATCGTTGCTATGAAGCAAGTATTGGAAAGTTGTGCAAAATATTTGCATTCAGTAAAGACTAAAATAGTTTTTTCTTTGATATTTTAAGAAGACAAGTAAGATTCCAGTATATTAGTGTAACGGGTGCTTATTTTTAATTTATTATGATGCAGTTTATTCTTAGACTGCAGTACAGTGCAATTTCTTGGAAATAGGTTGAAGAACTAGAAAGTTAGGCAGAAAAAAGATATGTTTTTGTTAAGGTGATAACAGACGATACAGATAATTTTCAGGATTAGCAATTCTGAGGAAATTGTGTCAGAAAAAAAATGTACTACAATTAAATTAATTTAAGACGTTTAAGATCTTAGAGATGTGTTAAGAACTGTGTTGCTTCATACATTAAAAGTATGTGATTATACCTCAACCTCATTTCATAGAATTATTCCAAGACACAAGATACTGTCAGAGAAAAATCAAGTTATCGGGTAAATAAGCTCCCATCTAGGAAGCAGCAAATGTAGATTAAACATCTCAATGAAACACAATTAGCAAATGCTTGCAAAAAATCTGTGAATAAACTTGCAATACTAACCCTCTTAAAGTGAATAGAATTTTACCATTGACCGTTGTATGTGTTATTTTTTCCCTGGAGAATCAGTCACAGAAATTATTTAGGAACTTTGTTTAAAGATCTATTGAGGAAAAAAGTTTATAATTTGCTAGTAGTCCATTTTAAAAACATCTGTTTATTAAGGAAATAATATGTTTATTCTCACTTGCACTTCAAATTTAGGCTGCCTTTTTGAAAGTTTCACCTTTTTTAGCTGAAATTTTCTTTCGAATATGTGTTCTCTTTCATGCTACCTGTCATCAAGGTGCTTGCCACATATTTCAGTTTTCAAGAATCCTGTAGACACAGAATTGTTTTTAAGGCCCAGATCTCATTTCCACTTTACATTGCAGCTGTCCAGCATGCTGAGAGGAGGGAAGTGACATTTTCATGTAGTTAAAAGGAAAATTGTTCTCATGTCATGGAGTCCAGCTTTCTAAAAGTTCACACATTAAGAATCATTTATCGTCTCAGGCATAGGATGACATTAAAAAAAAAAAGTGTTTAATATTTATCAGTTGGCTTTGCTGAATGGCCATTTTGTGGGGATGTCATCTCTGCAATACATCTCAGCGCAAGAAACAACACAAAATTTTCGAACTTTGTTTTCCTTATGGCTTAAACAGAAAAAAAAAGAAAAAAGAGCGGTAGTCCCCCTAAAGGTTATCTTCCTAGGAAAGTTTATTGCATAAGGATTGACTGTGAAGTTTCTATGTGTTCCTCTGAAGCAGTGCTGTAGAAAACATGCTGGACTGGACAGCTGCCGGATACCGTTTAGACTCACCTCATATGTCTGTATGTGAACAGTAAACAGTTGTCTCTAAACTTTCTTGGGAAAAGGTCGGGATCAAATCCACAACAGTAGACACACGCACCATTTTCTATGCTGCATAAAGAAGTGAGTTAAAGCTGTAGAAAACCTGTGGGAAATATTTTTTGAGTGGGGATGATGCAATGAAAGTTTTGAAAAAGTTAAGGTTTGAGTCATTTAACTGCAATTTAATTTAGAGGTAGATCAGCCATGGTCAACATTTTCAGAAATTAGTATCTCCGGAAAGAATCCTAAATTGATATTTAGCTTGAAAGTTTTTTTAGAAGTAATGAATCCCTGGCAACTGCCTTCAATGACAAGGCCTCTGCAAAAAAAATCGATAGTGGCACAATTTTGAAAGATATAAGCTTTATTTAGATATCAGGAACTGAAGCACTATTTTTAAAACTGCTGTTTGAAAATAACATTTTATATGCATGTATAGATGCACAACACACACATATACATATACCCATGCTTTCATGTTTTCAGTTAGTGTGCTCAATAATTGTTACAAAGGTGTGGGTTCTATTTGTATACTTAAGCCTCAGCTTTGATACATGAGAAACAGACAGGAACTATTCAATGATTTGATTTTTCTTGTTAATAGGAATAATATTTTAACTGAAAATTAATATAATTCTTTCTTCCTTGCTTTGGGTACCTCCATTCATCGCAAGTGCTTCTATCACATATATGTGACTGCTGCACATAAAGTTAATGAGCTAGTTTCAAGGCATGGTGCTTTATAGATGTGAGTTGAAAATGTTTAAGTAGGTCAGACAGAAATCATTCTGTTTTACGAATGAACTACCTGACAGAAGCCTACAGCTTGAGGGGTCACCCTAAAGGTCCAGGTTGCAGATAACTCAGAGAGTATTGTCAAGTGACACAGCACTACTGGTAGATCTGAAATGCATAGTGGCTCAGAAATAGCAACTAATACTTTGGAGATGCTATTTTGAATTAAGATGCTATATTGAATTAAGATGCTATTTTGAATTAAGAATTTAAGCAGTATTGGAAAGACATAGTAGTAGCTGGTGGAGTTGAGAGCAACTAATTCATGTTGTGTGGCATATGTTTCCTGTGCCTTCTGTCCACTTAGAATTGAGTGACTGGTAACAGATAAAATGTAATTTATTGAAAATATTTATGTTGTATCCTTTTTATGGGCTTTTACTTATCTGTGCCTTTCTCTTTTCAGAAACTATTAATGGTACTGTATTTCAATTATCTATATTCTCTCTGCTGAAGTTTCAGAACATGCCTCTACTGTTTTACAAAAGCAAGATTTTGAGGGATGAAACATTCCTATGATATTTGACTGAGATCAGGAACTGAGCTTTATGGAAGGTCTGAAAATATATCTGACAGATTTTGTCTTCATATCTGATATCTACATGAACGGTATGTTTGGCCTCTGGAATCTCGGTTTCCTTGATATTTTGCAGCAAGCTGAACAGAAAGAAAGACACAACAGAAAGCTGACCCCCCCCTGCTCCTGTTCTGGTGAAGTGTATGTGAAAGGCCTAGAATACTCAATTTAAATGAGGTACATTCAGTGTATTCACTAATACAAGTCTCTAAACAATTCTGAAGACAATAGTTGCATGGATTAAGATACTCACTTCAAAACTGAGTGGATTAATCTGTGTTTCTCTTCCAAAAGTGGTTTTTATTAATCAATGAACAAAGTGCATTGGAAATTATTCAAAATCAAAATCTTAACACTATTTGTTAAACATATGGATCCATCCTACTCATTTATTTGCGACTTTACTGACAATTTGATTATGCAGTGGAAAATTATTGCCTATAGAGGAAACCTTGCAAGTACATCTCAAACCTTACACGGTTTGTCTTGTAGTATTTAGGTTTAAACGAGCAGCTACTCTCTACAAAATGACGGTATCCAAAATATAATCCTGATACCAATGTAAAATCATACTTATCACTATTGGAAATGCATTAATTTTTCAGGAAATTGTCCCTTGGATGCTGATTGGTTATGCACCTTCTGGATTTCAATATGCAATGAATTTGAAATTAAATCTGTGCATAGCATTGTTCTTCAAAAATGGTAATCTGTAGGTCCACTTGAGGAAATTCCACACCTCTTCTAAAATTTCGTATTCTTCCCCTTAGTTCACAATATGGGCAGAAGGCAACAAAATCCTGAAGGGACAAGTGGTGGTAAACTAGTACATCTTACAAGGTACAACTAGAATAAGAGTTTCAAAAAAATGTTAAGTATTGAAAGGGAATGAAAGGTATTCTTAGTTTTCTTCAGAGTCAAAACCAGCACAAAATACATTGGTTGTAAGTGAAAAAGAATCATTCAAAATCAGAGCAGCTCAAAAAGAATCACTCAAAATATAGTATTGAAACTGACAGCTACTTCAACAGTTTGGTTTTTTATATGGTGCCATGACAATACAGGCAAGTATATTTACCAGTCAAGCAACTCGTTAGGACCCTGCAGTCACATACAACCAGGTAAATCTGTTCTTAATACTGACTAATCACCATCTTAGAAATGGATTTTGGGCCCTTCTCTGATCTGAGAGCTTTTTCACAACTTCTTTATTCTGATGGTCAGGCATCTTGCAATATCTGTGCTACATTTAATTACAGCCAGTCCATTCCCATTTGTGTTTGTGCCAACACTGATATTTAGCTTTAACAGCTCCTCTCTTTTCTAAGAGCTTCCCTTATGATGTATTCCAAGACAGTAATCCTACCCCTTTTCAACATTTATTTTGCTTGTATAAACAAGCTGTGCTCTTCTGTCAGAATCCTCTCCCAAGTACAGGCTCTCCATTCCCCTGATGTTCCTTGTTGCCCTTCTGTGGACCTCTTCCCATTTTGGTTATTTTTTCTTGAATGCGGCTGACTAGAATTTTACAGTTTTCCAGATGAGTTTGGATTGGGGCCTTATACCAAGGCACTAATACTTCCTTATTTCTCTTGGAAATGTTTTGCCTGGAGCATCTTAGGATTGGATTTGCCTTTTTCACAGATGCATCACATTATTTCAGGATTTTGATTCCAGTGAGAGGAACAATTAAATTGAAATGATGTTGAAATAAACACATTCCCACCCTGTCGCAATGTTGACTCAGTAAACAGACTACGTTTCTTGCAGACATCTTTCCTTCATTAGGTATCAGATTCCATCTTTTTGTCATAAAAATAGACTTTCAGTTTAAGAGTTTTATTTTCCCCAATAGATCTAACATGATGATCCTCCATATGTGAAATTCAAATGTGGTTTAAACAAAAACATTTAGAAAACTTGGAAGAAATTTTTATGTAGCCAACTCAGTCTGTTTCAAAGCATTATGTAGGATATGTCACCTCTCTGGAAAGTACAGTTTTCAGAAACATATTGCAAATTACCCTAAGTAGATAAGAACATATTGAAAAAATGAGAAAGTTTTCAATTGATCAATATTTTTACAAGAAATTACAAGAATAGGAGGTGAGTACCTCCTTTGCAGGTACATAAATGAGTAAATATAATATATGCATTTTTAAGCTATATTAAAAATACTAAAATAAATATTGAACTATGTTAGCGTTTCAAAACAAATATGTATCTATCAAAATCCAGTAGAACTCCACTAATTGTGGAGGAGAAAAAGTACTGAAATGACTCTACATCATAAAACTGAAGTACAAAAAAGACTTTTAAATTCAAACTATATGGCGAAAGAGAAACATAACTACATGCTGAAAGGCGAATGTTTCTTCTCAATGTTCATTGTAAAATCACCCAAACCAAACCAAAACAAACCCCCCTTTTTTCACATAGCATAGAAGAAATTCCTAGAAAATAATACAATTAAAATACGACAAGGGATATGGTTCTATTAAAATGTCAAACAAATATGTTGCCTGGTATAAAATATTGGTGACAGAGGAATCTGAAAGAATGCTAGGACTGGAGACTAAATGAGAGGGGAAAGTAACTGCTGCATCAGTCTTCACCAAAAGAAAGACTGCTTTTAGTGGTTAGTAGAGAGTAAATTTATTGTGTCCTGTTCTTGAAATATTCCAGTTTCTGTTAATTTTATTACGACGTATTATGATGAAAAGACTTCTTATGAAAATTATCATAGCAATAAAATTAAGTATAAGTGATTTTAGAGAATGAGGACAGAGGGAAGAAATTAAACTCTAAGTAAGTATACGCAGAATTTTAAATAATTGTAGTTATTATTTTTAGTTAATGATAATATTTATTTTAATAATTAATTAAGCAAATAAGTGATGGGTAAATAATTTCTCCTTCAATAGATTACAGAAGACAGTACTGGATGAACGCAATGCATCAGACTACTCAAATTTTATTGGAATATTAGAGAATATCACCTTGCCGATTTGAAATGAGACCAATTTGTGTGATTATATCACAATATCTTGAAAATACAGAAATCTTGTTGACAGTTCAATACAAAGGGCAGTGATATAGAGCACTGGACTGAGATGGAAGGCTCTCTGTCAAAGAGAGTGAATGGATTATTTTTTCATTCTGGGTTTATCAAATAAATAAAACACAATAGGAGCCAGAAAGGTCTGAACTATGATTAAAATTAATAAAACGAGAACTAGTCATAAGGAGAAAGAAAAGGAAAGGAAACACTTTTGGGGGAGGAGGGACAGAGTAATGCTGAAAAAAACAAGAGCGAGGCAATGACCAAGAAGAGAAGTACATTGTATATTTAAACTGAAATCTCTCAGCAACGTACTCTGATTATATGATAGGAAGAATGTAGAAAATGCAAAAAGAATCTAGAAATCAACAGGTGATATCTGAATTTGCGTTTATATATGGTCATTGTGGGATGTTTCAACTCACAGTAACCAGTGCAAAACCTGTAAGCACCGTGAAAGACAGATTAAAATCTGCAATAGAAGGGAAGTTCACCCTTCTTATACATAGTAAGAAGAAATAAGAACCCCTAAAAAATCTGCACTGCTTGTGGTGCAAAATTTGATTACATATGCACATGGTGTTTTAGATTTAGTACATTAAGTTCCATTTTATTCTACTTCAAATTCTATTTTAAATTCTTCCAATAATTCTGTCTACATTCTGCTCCTTGACAGTAAATGTAAATCTTGTGCTTGATCCAAAGCCAAATGCTCAATGGTTCCAACAGTGCAGAATTAATCTCCCAGGTCTCTCATCTGTAATTGTTACTTTCAACCCCGCTTGTGAACCTGTTTAAGTGAGCTGATTGTACTTTATCCGCAGTTCCCTTTAAGTTAGAGACTAATAAAAATAAAATAAAGGTAGGACTCCATTTTAAAGTATCATTGTACTTAAAGTAAAATAAAAAATAATATTATTGCAAATTATATAATTCCTGAAAGAAGTGACTAGTCCAAATAATAGCTACATTTTGAGATTAAAGAAATCCTTACCACAGCTATTTCTGTCAGACTGTGGAATGGTGGAAGGCCCATTACATGAACAAACTCAAGCAAGACCAATACATTAGAAAATATTGTATAGACTAATCCCACATGTGGGGAAAAAAGACAAGCTAAAGTTATTGCTGGATGAAATCCCAGCTACAGGCAGTAAGTGGCGAAGTTCTTTATCATCCTGAACACCTTTCAAAAAATTTCCAATATTCTATAAACAAGTGCTAAATCTGCCAAAAAAACCCTAAACCAACCCAACAAAAACAACCTACTTTTGCTAGATATGCACAGAATCTTGGCCGATAGCTGAGTTCTACAAGATTGTTGTAATACAAATTTGAAATTAATATTGAAAATTTCATGACAAAAAGTTTTGGTATGTGCATTAACTTCAACTTTTTGAATAAACATGTTAGTGGAATTTTTATTCTGCACACATTATTATTCTAAGAGACTTTGTTTCAGTGTAGTTCTTTAGTAATCCTTCAGATTCTTCAGCCTCAGGTTCATTTGAACCCCATGTCAAAACACTGTCAAGATCAATATGGGAAAAAAAAAGAAAACTCAATTATTTGCTATTAATTAACTGGATGTCCTATTCCTTCTGAATTGTGGAGAATATTTGGGCCCTGCTTCTGAGCTAGGTATGATATGTTTAGCATTTGCGCCTCCATCATATACAACAGCGTGTACCTATGTAACTGAAAATAGCTTAATTTTTTCTTGTGACTGGCAACACAAGAAGGACAGATGAAGTAAGTGAGTAGAATGACTACTGAAAAGAAGTTGAGTTTGAAGATTTTGTACTACAAAGCATCCCTACTCTACCAAAAAACAGCTAGGCTTCTAATGCTGTCATAGAATTATAAAATAGTGGAATTTGGAAGGGACCTTTAAATCTCATCTGGTCCACCCCTCCCTGCAGTGAGCAGGAACATCCACAACTAGATCAGGTTTCTCAGAGCCCCATCCAACCTGGCCTTGAATGTTTCCAGGGATGAGGCATCTACCACTTCCCTGTACAACCTGTTCCAGAGTATCCACCACCCAGACTATAAAAAATGTCTTCCTTATACCCAGTCTAAACCTATCCTCTTTTAGTTTAAAACCATTACGCCTGGTCCTGTCACAATGGGCCCTCCTAAAAAGTTTGTCCTCATCTTTGTTAGAAGCCCCCTTTTAGTACTGAAAGGCCTCAATAAGGTCTTTACGGAGTCTTCCCTGCTGCAGGCTGAACAACCCGAACTCTCTCATGCTGTCCTCATAATAGAGGTGCTCCAGCCCTCTGATCATACTTTGTGGCCCTCCTCTGGACCCACTCCAACAGTTCCATGTCTTTCCTGTGCTGAGGGCTCCAGAGCTGCACATAGGGCTCCAGGTGAGGTCTCATTAGAGCAGAGCAGAGGGGCAGAACCACCTCCCTCAACCTGCTGGCCACAGTTCTCTTGATGCAGCCCAGTATATGGTTGGCCCTCTGGGCTGCGAGCACACATTGGTGGCTCATGTCCACCTTTTCATTCATCAGTACCCCCAGGTCCTTCTTGGCAGGGCTGCTCTCAATCCCCTCATCCCCCAACCTGTGTTGATAGCAGGGGTTGCCCCAGCTCGGTTGCAGGACCTTGCACTTGGCCTTGTTGAATCTCGTGAGGTTCACACAGGTCCACCTCTCTGGCTTGTCCCGGTCTCTCTGGATGGCATCCTGTCCTTCTGATGTGTTGACCACCTGACTCAGCTTGACGTCATTTGCAAATTTGCTGAGAGTGCACTCAATTCAATCCTGAGTGTCTCATTATTATAGTCCTTTGCAATTATATAAGCTTTCTGGTATTGAATAAATCATAGAATCATAGAATCATTTTATGTTGGAAAAGACCTTTAAGATCATCAAGTTCAACTGTTAACCTAACACTGCCAAGTTCACTGCTAAACAAAGTCCCTAAGCACCACATCTACATGTCTTTTTAAAATACCTCCAGGGATTGTGACTCCATCCCTTCCCTGGCCAGCCTGTTCCAACGGCTGACAACCCTTTCCATGAAGAAAGACTTCTTGTGGAAAAAAAAATGAATATGAGAAACCAAGAAAAGTAATGTAAAAAAAAATGCACCTAATTTATGACAAACCAACCTTACTGCAAGTATGTTCAGCAAGCGAAACAAATCCAGAAGAATATCTCTACTGTTTGTTTTAAGATAAAAGCATATCATCTTTAAAAAAGGACAGTTTGTAGCTACCTAAAGATATTTTAAGATCAAAGATCTTGATGGTGTAAATTGATGCAAGGCTTATTAACAGCAGTGAAATATCTGGTTCCATCCTTTTTTTACTATCTTGGATATTTCACACATTCTTAGCAGATGTAAGTTAAAATGAACTGACCTCTCTGAGTCACTGAAAAACTTCTACTTACTGTTCTGTAAAACCCCAAACTATCAAAAAAAATCCCAAAGCTATGTGGCTAGGCATATCAACTGCTTGTAGTGGGTACCTGGATAACCAAGGAAAATATCTTCATGTCTACCTTACTTTCAGAGTTCTGTACGTCATTAATCTCTTTTCTAAGAAAGAATATCCTGTTCTGGCACGGACAACTAAAATCACATTTCTCGTCATAGCCTACTCAGCCTGCAGCCCCACTGCCAAATCTGTCAACACATACACTTTATCTTTGTCAATGTAAGTAGTCTCCCACTGCGAGCTATTTTGAGTTACACACAGGTAATAGACAGTGCCGAACAATATAAACTCACAACACACTTCAGCAGGCTGCACAGAAATGGGTCAGACCAGCAGTTCCTCCACCTCAGAATGTTCATTCCATCTATGCCCATCAGCCAGCTCCCTGGATTCATTTCAAGGAGCAGGGGGTGCTGCTGGGGGTGTGTCTGTTTTTCAGATTATCATGGGAGTTCCTTTTTCTTCCACTTTTGAGACTTTGACCTTCAGTTCATTCTGTGCCTCCCACTGCCCCCGCCTGCCCAAATCTGTTGTCTTGAAAACCTCCCCCCCCACACACCCCCCGTGATATATTTTATTATTCTTATTCTCAGGAAGGGCTCTGAGAATGTGTTAGAGACATATCTTCTTTCCATCTGCAGGAGAAAACAAATAACCAGAGTAGGCATGTACTAATGGTTAGGAAAGAGTAAAACCGGGGCAAGAATAGAAGTTATTTCTTACTACCTTCCAGCCTTTTAAGTGTTATGAATTCTGGGTCCCAATAGAATTTCTCTTCCCACGAACCAGTCTTCAGAACTAATGTAATCTTCCTATTTTCACAACAACCACCAGAAAGGTTGCTAAATGTTGCGTAAAGACTCAACCCTTCACTTGTTTTAACTAGACTGCTAATAGCTTCATTAATTGTATTTGAAAGGTAAGTAACAGCAGAAAGCTTCTTTATGCCATTACTTTCAGCTCTTAATAAAAGTGAAATCATGATCACTTCCTTCCCCACTAGAAGGTTAGTTTATTCAGCACTAGTTTAATAATCATAAGATACATTAAACGTAACAACTAACTAACTAACTAAGCACCAGACAGCCGCTCAGTCACCCCTCACCTTCCTCCCCAGAGGGATGGGGAGAAGAAATCAGCAAAAGGGAAAAGTCATAGGTTGAGACAGTTTATGAGCACAGCCCTGACACAGCTATGCCATGATTACAAGTGTAGGACAAATTTTAATTTCATCCTTAAATCTCATTTGCAGCTTAAATTCCACTGCTGTTGCCACAAGACTAAACCAAAATTTGTGACTGCATCATTGTATGAATCTGTGCTTACTGTATATGTACAAGTGTGTACTGTAAATGGCACTCAGTCTCCCAGCTTGATTACAGTCTTCATCTGTGTAGACCATTATGAAAAGGAGTCCTGGTGGATGACAAGTTGACCATGAGCCAGCGGTGTGCCCTGGTTGCCAAAAAGGCCAATGGTATCCTGGGGTGCATTAAGAAGAGTGTGGCCAGAAGGTCGAGGGAGGTTCTCCCCCTGCTCTACTCTGCCCTAGTGAGACCCCATCTGGAGTACTACATCCAGTTCTGGGCTCCCCAGTTCAAGAAAGATGAGGAACTACTGGAGAGAGTCCAGCGGAGGGCTATGAAGACAATGAGGGGACTGGAGCATCTGTCCTGCGAGGAAAGGCTGAGGGAGCTGGGCTTATTCAGCCTGAAGAAGAGAAGGCTGAGAGGGGACCTTATAAATGCCTATAAATATCTGAAGGGTGGGTGTAAAGAGGATGGGGCCAGACTCTTTTCAGTGGTGCCCAGTGACAGGACAAGGTCCAAAGGGCACAAAATGAAGCAGAGGAAGTTCCATCTGAACATGAGGAAGAACTTTGTTCCTTTGAGAATGACGGAGCACTGGAACAGTCTGCCCAGGGAGGTTGTGGAGTCTCCTTCTCTGGAGATATTCAAGACCTGCCTGGCTGAGTTCCTGTGCAGCCTGCTGTAGGTGACCCTGCTTTGGCAGGAGGAGTTGGACTAGATGACCCCCAGAGATCCCTTCCAACCCCTACCATTCTGTGATTCTGTGAAACTTCACACACCTACCACATGTTACAGCGATGCAGATGTATCTGTTGAAGTAGCAAGTCTTTGGAGTCCTACAACAAATGAGCTATAAAAATGTGAAAATGAAGAAACAGAAAAGGTCACAATATTCAGAATATTTTCTCCACAGTTAATAGCTCCTGATAATCCAGCTGAGTTTAACCCCGCACTTATACCTTGAACAAGTAGAAGTGTTAGGACAGAGATTTATTTGCACCATTAGTCTCCATCAAAATAATTTTAAAAGAGTAATGAAAACTGGGCAACTTCAGATGACTGGCAGTTCTTCAACCTTCTTCATTGCTCAACAGAATGTCTTTAAACTGCGTATGGAATCGAGCAGTCCACCAAAGAACATGGCTGAAATTAATGTTTAAGATAAAAGGTTTACTCAGTATGAGTCCATTGTCTTGAAAATTGTTCTGTTCTATCCACCACTGAAATTTTTCATAGTAAATGGACTATTAGTTTTCATAAAATGCAATCAAAAATGGAAATTAGGATGTGCTTGGCATGTATTAAATACTTTCTATAGCCACACACACATATCCTCATGCACACACATAAAGGTGTAGTTTGACTGATATTTTCATTCATACTGTCTTTTCCCAACAGCCAAAAAAGTTCATTCAATTTCAGAAGACACCTAACTGTGGAGCTTGTGAAGCTTAATAATAGCACAGAACATATATGTAGGTGAAAGCGGTTACGACTAAGGACTGTATTTTTAACTCTTTTAACCAATGTACTTGTATCTAAGGACTCTCTTTAAACTTAAGCAGGGAAAAGATCATGTCAGAACACAGCTGAATATTTGACACTGTAGTGGTTTTTGAATAAATGTATGGCAACTGAAACAAAATTCTCAGGTTGGTGTAATGTTTTCATCTGAGCAGTGCATTTGGTGTCAATGTCTTAGATCATCAGTTTCCCTGTTGCTTTAAAAATAGTTGTAGAAAGTTATCCATAAAGTAATTTATTTCAGAAATTGCTGTCAATGCATCATGCTCCTACTCTAATTTTATACCTGACAGTCATTCCTGCCCCCCTCCCCCCATGACATTTTCCTTCTGCAGCCTTTTCACAAGGTTTGGGTTCCAGTCAGTAAACCAAAGTAATTTGACAGTGTATTCTCTCTGCTTTTAACCACACCACACAACAATTAAGAGCTTCCATATATGAAAAAAAAATAATGTAGCCCTGTCTATCATTTTTCTGTCCACTTTACATGCAAGAAAGGAAAAAATAGAAAAATCTTTCAGAGAATTACGTTCTGACCATCATAAAAATATACTGCTCATGGTTGGATCCTAACACAGTCACAATGAAATGAATCATGTTTGCAACTGCCATGAGTGAAGGACTGGGAGGAAAAGACCAAAACATCTACATGTTTTCACAGGCAGGCTTTGCTTTAAGTGCTTGTTCTGCCTTTAAGGTTTGTTCTTTTTCTACCACATGAATAGGGACCAGCTCCAGTACATTTATTTTACAGCTGTTTCAAGATAGCTGCAGTACACATATGGAGTATGAAATTTGAGAATCTGGGAGGAGGACAATCAGGGAGGTGATTTTCTAACTTATGCTGCATTCTTTCTGCTGCAGGATAGGATTTGGATCTTGGAAGGAAACTAGTTCAGCCAGCGATTTTGACTTAACTTACACTTGCCTACGCTGCCTTTCAGCTGTCAGCTCGGTTCCCAGTCAGTCACTTTCTGCAGTTTTTCACAACTGGACGTGATCTTTACTATCCTGAATAGCTTAACAGAGTCCACAACATCAGTCATTGAAGTATTCATCTCCCTTTTCCAGAATGCTTATGAGTACATTGAGCACCAAAGAACCTGGCATAGATATCTATGAAACTTCTGCAGTGAACTGTATTCCACTGCAAGGACAGTTGTTCATTTAATCCTGCCTTCGGTTTCCTATTTTTTGATTAGCATTTATCCTTAAAATTACTTTTCCTATTTAGTTTTCTTAAAAACTTTTGGTAAGGTATGTGAGTGAAAGAACTCTGCAAATCCAAAGGAATGGTAGTCAGATCTCCTTTATCTTACTGCATCTTAATCTTTTGAAAAAACTCCAGTAGCTTTGTGACATCTTGTATTTCTCCATATGTCCCTTAATTCCAGTCTTTATTCATCCATAGTTCCCCTGGAGCTCTTTTTTAAAAACTGGCATTGTTTTAACCACTTTCCAGTCCTCTGACACTGAGTCAGTTTTCTACACACTACAGTTTGTAGTTTGGCTATTTCACACTCGAGTTGCCTCAGAACTCTGGGGCAGAAGCCATCTGTTCCTGCTGACTTGTTATTGCTCACATCATCTCCTTGATCCATAACCTTTTCTGCCAATATTTCAGTTTGAGACAAAGCCTCTGACACATACTCTGAAGAGAAGGGTCCCTGCTTCCACATTTCAAACTCCTCCATCATTAACATGGACTGAAAAAAAAAAAAAATCAGTGTTATAACCTTTGTCTATTTAGGACATTCTTTCTGTATTTCACTTGTTCTGTTATCTCTGCAGATTCTCTGGAAGGATTCCTCTTTTTGTTGTATAAGAAAAAATATGTAGCATTGGGTTTTGAACCTTTCCAAGTTGTTCTTCAGATGTTTTTGTGATCCTGCTTACTGTGCTTTTACACTGTGCCTGTTGGAATAGATTATTTTTTTTGAAAAATTACTTCATAATTTTTTGGTTTCTTTTACATTGCTGTGTAGTGGTTTCTCACTGTCATTTCTCAAGTCTTTATTGACAGGTGGTATGCTTTTGCTCTATGCCTCCAAAATGGTTTCCGTGCTGCTTTCAAATATTTTTGGTTTTTGACTGCTCCTGCTAGTTTCCTTATTTTCTTCTGGTACCCCTGTTGAAAACTGTGTACAGCTATGCTGTATTTCTCTTTTTGTTAACTTCATGAAGGAGTCATGATGTGTTATCTAAAACACCGGCCTTAGCATCATATTTCAGTGTCACATTTCTGCAGTCTGTGGCAAGGTAAGTTAAATCCCCTACTGATGCTGTGCTTCCTGTTCTCATTTCCTCTTTGACTTCCTCAGCATGTTATTGGCACTGCTACCATGCTAGAAAGAAATGACCCGTATTCCCTCTCTATAGATTATTGTGTGTGTGAGGTTGCAAAGAGTAGAACTGAAAAATCGAGAAACAGGAGTCTTGGAATAATCTGTTCAGCTTAACTGCAGCTATACATATATTTTATGTTGTTTCTTAATGACACTTGTATTTTCACATGTGGAGTTATTACTAAATAAACCTTGTACAAATTCATGTCTCCTCTTTCCTTACACAGCAAATGTAAGCTCTCTCCTCCTTTCTTCTTATCCAGCCATATGTCCCTGCATCAGCATCCACCTCCTTCCCTGTACCATACCCTTCCACACAGGGCTCCTCTTCCTCCTCCCCAGTCTCATTTTCTCTCTAGCGTTATTGCAGGTTATTGTGCAATAATAAATTCAACATAAAGGAGTAGTTAGATGCTATGGTCGTAATTTGCTGTTGTTCAAACCAACATGCATAATGTAAATGATTAAAAAAGTGCAAAGCCCTTGTGCTGAAATAAATCAGGGCACTTCGTAGTCCTGAGGCAATGAGCTAATATTTATCACTGCAATATTACACTGATAGGTCATACTGTACAGTTGTCTTCCATTTTTAATGCTCTTCTTCAGTGTTCGGAGACTTTCATATAGTCTCTCACATTTTTCCAAAACAAATACATGGTCCAAATTAAAGCAATCTGAATATTTTTCTCTCCTCTTATCTTTACTCCATACTCAGCAGACTTCCAAACACTATTTCCAAACATGTCCTTTCAAGTTGATAGTATTGTACACGATATAAACCTTCAGTCTGTAGAGCCTAGGCAAATATTAACTATCCACCAAAATGACACTCTGTGCTTCAGATCCGAACCAGCTCCTAGTATAAATGGCAGATGTTGTCCTTCTGTCCTGGGAAGAGTGCCACCTACAAGTCTCAGTTCCATTCATTTGACTTTAGAGATGGAAAGAAACTCCTGGGTTGTCAAATCCACTCTCTACTGTTGCAAGCAACAATGGTGTAGAAGTTTAGTTCACAGGAACACACATAAAGCCAGCTGCATACAACATAGGCTACCAAAGGCTTCTTATTACCTTAAAACACATTTAAGAACTATAGCAACAGGTCATAATCCACAACCATACTGGCCACAAGAACAGAAAAATACAGATCAAAATCCTTATCAATATCCAAAAAGCACCAAAATAATTAATCTGGATCATTTCTTGCAGTTCTAAGAATGTGAAGGAGACACAAATCTAGGAACAAGATGTCAAGGCTGAGAACAGTTTTTGTAAAGGCTGCTAAACAATGCTGAAAAGTAGACTACTTGCTATAGCAACAAAACCTTTTCTAGGCCAAAAATGCCCTCCTGATCTCTAATCGGGTTTCATAGAATGGTAAATACATCATAAAATTGCAGCATCAAAATCATAGGGAATCGTAGCTTCCCATTCTACAGCAGACATTGAAAATTACACTTGCAAACTCCACCATGCCAGATCTACCAGCTTTCAAAGGGGATGGCATCTGTTGTGTCCAGCCTCTACCACCAAGAGCCAGGAAAAATTGGAGACGGCGCCACGTGTGTTGGAATAACTGGCTGGAGAAGATTATGGGAGTTGGGCAGTGTGCTGCTGAAAGAAACATGATGTGAAACTACAGTCTTTGTCAGCAGAAGAAGACAGTGAAGGGTTTTACTGGTGATTAGAGTATGTTTTGATGGTGAAACACCAAATTTGAGTAGAATCTCTGGATGACCCCGAGAAAAAGTCAGAAATAGTTTGTAAATCCAGCATGCTTCCACAACGAATGTTCTTATCTGAGGTGCACAGACTGCAGTGCCAGGCATCTGTGAAAAGAAAATCCATGTGAATCAAGAAAGAGACATTCTAAAGATAATTTTGGCTTAAAGTGACTAACAAGCCTTTTTTATTTTTAGTTGCCTCACTTATAATGTATATTTCTAAATTTGACAGTTATTTTGGATGTGGTAAATTAAGACCTTCACTTATATGTTACCTTTGCTCATGATTTCAGGGTGATTTTCAAGACTACTGGTTAATATCAAGCCATCTGTCACTCAGGGGTATGTTAAGCAAACTTGGGTCATTTGAACAGCCTTACAAGTTGATCACTCCTCAGTATGCTTTTCCCATGAATTTGAAGAAACCCTATGATCTAGGCTGATTTGATATCATAGGAATCACAGTAAGTATCTTCTGGTGACCACCAACAACCTTGTATGAAGCTAACATGCAGTAGAGTTGATGGGACCCCAGCTCTTTTAGCAAGAGACATTAAAAAAATACTTGAGACATATGAATTTCTCTATGGTCTTAGGTCATCACCTAACAGACCAATTTTATATTACATCTCTAGTTTCTACTTTTCTGAATCAATAGATAAAACTGAGAAAATGAACTTAGGCATTAAGGGAGAGAAATAATTCCTGTCTGGTCTCAAAAGACAAGTCACTGCCCGTGGTTTCAACATTTATTCATTTTTTAATTTATTTTATGACTTCAGTGCTTTTCTTCCACAAATCCTCAGTCAGCTTTGCCAGTCTGAATCCTTAAAGTCCTGGGAGTTTGAGTTTTCTCAGAATAACTTTGAAATCCTTAGAGATAGTGCAAAGTTAACACACAACAGAAAAATATAATTTTTCCTTTCCCCTCCCTTCTTTTTTTTTAATAAGAAGGAGGTGTAATTCTTTCTTATGACAGATGGTCATTGATTAGCATGCTGTGAATATGTCTCCAGAATGGCAACATTAACTGTCTGTCCTAATAGGACAAGCCACAAGTTCTTATATTTTCCACCATTTCAGTTTAAGGATCAAGTTCATACTGAGCTTCCATTAGTTCATATGATTTTCTTCCTGCAAGCAATATTTTTATTAAAAACGACTCCTCTAAAATATTTTTTTTCCTTATGAAAGCATTTTAATAGTTGGCTTTCTGAATTCACTTGTCCTTTATTATAGCTTTCCAAACATCCCAAAGTCCCTTTTCAGCATTTCAACCTCATGACTGCTATTAAATTTCAAATATATTTCCCCAAGATATGGCCTTCAGCTAAAGCATTTACAGCTTCTAGCTTTTGATAGCAAAAGGCAGGAGGTAAGCAGGAATAGAAACTGCTGTAGCAGAGCTGGCCTATATCCCAATTCTTTCACAATCTTGTCTATTGTGGTGAGCATCAGTTAAAAGTGAAACAATAGAGACAAACAGCTAGCAGTCCAACATTCTAGTACAAGACAGCTTTTCCTTATCTGGCTTGGTGATAGCTTCATGAAAGTTGACTGGATGTTTAAACTTAGATTGACAACAATGGTGCCATCAGCACGAAATATTAAAAATAATGTTCTATTTACTTGTTGTGTTTCTGTATTTTAGTAGGTAACTGGTATATGTTTTAAACACCACTCTCAGGAGAAAGCATCCGTGAAAGGATTTATCACATAGAAAAGCTACGCAGTTTTTCATGATGTCTAATGTAATTTACCCTCTGTTCATGTGAATAAAATTTGAAAAGAAAATCTGCATTTCTGTGGGAACTGTGAACAAATCATCAATAATTACTGGGAAGGAGGAAGGCAGCTCCTTGGGTTAACTTTCAGTCCCAGTTTGCTGCCTCTCAGGGTGGAGGCATCTGATCACAGCTGTTTGGCAAGCAGAATGAACTCCAGTTTAGCAGCTCAGCACTGCTCTTACAAGCTGAGAAGAGGGGACTGTAATCAGCCCAGCATCTCTCCCATTCTCTCTGCTCCCTTCCACCCCAGGGAGATGCTTCCCCTGCTGTCCTTGCAGTGCGCAGTCTGGGAGGAAGGGGAGGGGGACAATATGCTCTATCCTTCTGCTCCTTCCAGAAGTGAGTGCAGAATATTAGAAGGAGAGGAAAAAGGTCAGGAGAGGCAGAACATATCACCCTGGGATTGTGGGGAAGATGTGGAGTGAAACCCAGTGACAGGAAAGGACTGAGGCAACTATGAGGCATCAGAACCAATTCTTCAGCAAAGAATAGCTGGATTTGGGAGCATGAGCTGTTTCAGAACCAAAATTGCAAACCTTCTTAGGTAAGATGGAAATAATAATGATCACCAGACACATTAACATCTTGGTGGTAATGGGGAGTACAAAAATAAAAATGAGGAAAATGAAAACATAGAACTTTAACCTTCCAAGAATTTGCAATGTTTCTATCCAGTGATCAGGGGGTTGATTAATATTTCATTTCTTAAGAAGAGGCTTCTGTCATACCTACTGCATTATTGAAGCTTACAAACCTGTAGCATTGAAATCTCATACTGCATTAAATCACTTAATAAAGACTGAGATTTTTTTTCCATAAAGCAAACTTAAGGCAGACAGCAAAGAAGGCTCACAAAAAAATAAAATACACCCTAAAATCCCTAAAGTAAAATAGCCATCCTAATCTAAAGTTCAGTGAAAGAAAGGAGAATAGTTTTGTTCATGGAATTGGGTTTGGATTATAGTCTATGTCACACACTTTACAGACTTTCACATTCAAAATGCTCTTTACTTGCAATGGCCTTCAAAAAATTTCATGCTTTTAAGTAATTCTTACTTTCCAACAGTGGTTTTATCTCATTCTTCAAATTAATTGACAGGTGCTAGTACAAATTAATGAAAAGAGTTTATTAAGTTTTAATGGAAAGAGCAGGGATTTGTGAATGAAACAAACAAATACATAGATATTATTCTAAAAAAGTGTTGTAAAAGGCTGAAAAGAAGTAACAGAATAGAAAGCCTACAGAGAGGATGACTTTCCTTTTGTCGAGGAGGACTGTGTGAGGGATTGCTTAAGCAATCTGGATGCCCACAAATCCATGGGCTTCAATGGAATGCACCCACGAGTGCTGAGGGAGCTGGCGGATGTCATTGCTGAGCCACTCTCCATCATCCTTGAAAGGCCCTGGAGGGCAGGAGAGGTGCCCGAGGACTGGAGAAAAGCCAGTGTCACTCCAATCTTCAAAAAGGGCAAGAAGGAGGACCCAGGGAACCACAGGACAGTCAGCCTTACTTCCATCCCGGGAAAGATGATGGAGCAGCTCATTCTAGAAATTAACATCAAGCAAGTGGAGGAAAAGAAGGTTATCAGGAGTAGTCAGCATGGATTCACCAAGGGGAAATCAGGCTTGACCAATCTGATAGCTTTCTACGATGGCATGACTGGCTGGGCAGATGAGGGGAGAGCAGTGGATGCTGTCTACCTCGACCTCAGCAAGGCTTTCGACACTGTCTCCAGAACATCCTCCTAGGGAAGCTCAGGAAGTGTGGGCTAGATGAGTGGTCAGTGAGGTGGATTGAGAACTGGCTGAATGGCAGAACTCAGAGGGTTGTCATCAGCGATGCTGAGTCTAGTTGGAGGCTGGTAACTAGTGGTGTCCCCCAGGGGTCAGTACTCGGCCCAGTCTTGTTCAACCTATTCGTCAATGACCTGGATGCAGGGACAGAGTATACCCTCAGCAAATTTTCTGATGACACAAAACAGGGAGGAGTTCAGCGAGACCTAGACAGGTTAGAAAGTTGGGCAGAGAGGAACCTGATGAAATTCAACAAGGGCAAGTGCAGGGTCCTGCAGCTGGGAAGGAACAACCCCATGCACCGGTGCAGAATAGAGTCTGACCTGCTGGAGAGCAGCTCTGTGGAGAGGGACCTGGGAGTGCTGGTGGATGCCAGCAATGTGCCCTGGTTGCCAAGAAGGCCAATGGTATCCTGGGGTGCATCAAGAGGAGTGTGGCCAGTAGGTCGAGGGAGGTTCTCCTTCCCCTCTACTCTGCCCTAGTGAGGCCCCATCTGGAGTACTGTGCCCAGTTCTGGGCTCCCCAGTTCAAGAAAGATGAGGAGCTACTGGAGAGAGTCCAGCGGAGGGCTATGAAGATGATGAGGGGACTGGAGCAGCTCTCCTGTGAGGAAAGGCTGCTTTTGCCTTTGCTGGGGCACTTTACTGCTAGGACAAAAAAATCATAAATCCTGTCATATTTTGTAACACAAAGAGGTCTAACTGGACTGGAAGTAAGTAATACTGAACAAAATTGCAAACTGTTATTCTGGTGAGAATCAAGGAGTAAAATTTAAACTTTTCATATATATTTTAGGAATATGGCTCTAAAACAGTGAGCAAAAATATCTTTTCTGTGTACACTACATATTCCAACATGCTCCATACTGAAACAAAATGATTCTATAGAAAACATTCTCTCATTCTCTGAACTGGCACAACGTTCTTTCTTTGAACAAACTTCATTTCTATTTCCTGGCATGGATTTCAAGAAAACAGTGCTCCTAAGTGTCCATCATAGCTAGATCATATTTTCACAACATAGTGTGAGGACCCGAGCGTAGAGTTAATCTGAGTACTCGTATCTTCAATGTAGAAAGAATTAAGCTAAAACAGTAGAATCAAATTATGTGGAACGAACTTCAAATATTATGTTCCAGATCTGCCCGATAAAATATTTTATTTCATGTATGTTCAATTCAAAACATAATATTTAAATTTGTTATATTTTTTAATTATTTTCCTTAAATAAAGGCTTTATATCACCAAATTTCAATTATCCATCAGAAATTATTCCAGAAAAAAATTCTCACTTAACATGAATTTTAATTGATTTGGGTTTGTTTTGTTTTGTTTGTTTGTTGATTTGTTTTTTCTTGATAATAATGAGACAATCAACAATCTTGTAAATTGCAGCTGTTGGAAATATCAGTTACTTGAATTCACACTTCTGTCTTGCCCCACAAAGCAGATTTCCTCTTTTCTTAGACACAGGAAAACAGTCTCATTTCTAACCTACACCTTAAATTCTGTTTGCATTAGGATCTAAGGCTGCTTAATGCCTGGTGGTGGAAAACCCATGTAAAGTCTTAAAAATAGCAACATGCATTCTACAGATAAATCCCAAATAGTTCCTCGCTGAATGAGATTACAATTAAGAAAAAAAAGATTTCTTGATGCTTTCACAGCAGAGAGAACTACTGAGCAGATTTCAAAACAAGGAGAAACAGCTAGAACTTCTCACTATCTGGTTATTGGTATAACCTGCAATGTGGCTCTATTTTTTGATAGACTCACTGGAATTAGTTTGACTAATGTAAGAAATAACAAGCTGAAAGGGACCCTGAAGTCAAAGTATAGAAAGAAGATTCTGCTTTTGCAATCAGATTTATTTATGATGCATCATAATTTCAGTTTTGCATGAGATGTGTTTGCTGTATGTCTTCAGGATATACTCCTTCTGTAACTGGAGAACTACCTTGAAGTTCTAGGAAATAAAAGTGAATGGCAAAATATCTGAAAGTAGAGATGAGTATTTTTATTTTTTTTACCTCTACCATTTTATCTAAGATTAAACATTATTTAATTACTTCTTTTTAAGGGGAATATTTATTCACAGCTATCAGTTACTTGAGTTATATGAGAGAAAGACAGACAGGTTTTGTAAACAGAACAAGAAGCTAGAAGGAAGAAAATACAAATTACAAACCAAAAAATCAATGCAAAAATCTTTGGTTTCAAAGATAACTTGACAAATTAAATATAAAAAAATCCCCAGTGAATTACACAAATCCTCTGAACGAAATCCTTTGTTCAGAAGAAAATTTCAATACTTTAGTCAAAAAGTTAACATCACCTGAGGCACTCAGTTACAGTATACAATTCTCTGAGGAAATCCCAAGCGTTCCATATAATAGTATCTTTCATGTAGACAGTCATTTGCATTAAACATTTTTCCTCATTTGAAAGAGATAAAGCATCATTACCAGAGGAGCAGATGATACATTTCAAGTCTTTCTCTCCTGTGGATTCAGACAGCTCTGACACATAAGGAAAAATCTTTTAAACCATTGGCACAATATCTCCCTCTCTCAACACCAAGTAGCTGATATAGTAGTAGTGCTTAGGTACTTCAATGTTTCTATGACATAGGCCAGCAGACCTTCAGCAAATCTTAAATGCAATTTAGTAGGGACCAGGAGCACTGTGATATTTACGTAATAAATTGCTCCATGCCAAGACAGATCAGTATTCTTTCTTAACCAGAATACAAACAGTGAAATTGTCTTGCCACACCTATTACTGAGACAGCTGTGATTTTAACCAAAGACATATATTGGTTCATTTAGCCTATTTGACAAAATGCCTGTTTAAATAAAAAATATTTGTTTAGTATTGTTTGCATGTTAATTATGCTAATAGACTACAGTAATTTACACTTCATTTAGAACTCCAGCTAACTGCAGCCACAAAACACACGGAAAATTTCCTAGATGCTCTTTTCCTAGTGGATGATCAATTTCTTGAAATGATATTAAGAGCATGAAGAAAAGCACAGCCATAACACCTCCTCTGCTCTCATGTGAGCGCTTGCATCAGTACAGGTGCATGAACATTATCAGGTATTTACCTGATCCCCACATCAGTGGCCCGAGTAAAGACACTTGATCCAGAGTTTGGAAGCTACCCTTCCTGCTAGCTCAACTTACGATCAGCCTGCGGTCAGACAGTTAACATTTTGAACCGATATTTTTGTTTTCTCAATGGCAAGGGGCTGTTGCAGAAATAACTGGAATTGTAACTGAGATGCTGTCAGAGCAGAAGCAGTTTTTTCCTGTAGCTGTGGGACAGATCACAGGGTGGCAGAGCCAGAAGGTGCCAAAGCCAGCTCTGCCCGCATGGGCAGTTACAGATCTTACGCACCTTCAGACTATGACACTCGTTCTTCACCAAAACTGTGTCAGAGACACAGGATACAGGGAATAACGACAGCAATTGAAATCTTTCAGATACTGAGGCTCTGCATTCTTTTACTAATGATCCACTGTTAGTTAAATTGTGCTGACTGACAGATCATTAGCTGCAAATATTTATCTACTAGTGAGGCCTGCAAAGGTCTAATTAACTAACCAACTAACACTAACTGCTTTGCTTCCACAGGACGCTTGCTGGAAATGACAAGGAGATGCACAACAAAAATGTGTATTCAGTGGAAAGAACCAGGTTAATTTATATCAGTATCTGGATTTTGGCATAGTTTGTTTTCGTTGATCAAATGCCAAACATCTAGACAGGAAAATAATCAGTGATAGTTCTATGATTTCATTCTGTTGTGTTGTTACTGGAAAACAGCAAAATAATTCACTCGCTAAGACTTAAGTTTGGCGTCTTAGAAAGCTGGCATTGTCAAAAGACACAATTACTAAGTATTTATGCTGTGTTAACTTACATATTCATTACATTTCTGAGAAATGCCTGTCATATTTATGTTTTTTGTGAGAACTCATTAGCATATGTTAATGTACTTCGTGAGTGTTTGTTGGCGCCCCTCAGTGGTTGTTGGGGGTCTTCAGATGAAGGCTCTTACTCTTTATCACTGTGTCTGCTGGTTGACCTTTGCTTCTGCTCAAACTCAGTTCTGAGATCACATCTACCATGTCCTTCAAGGTTGCTTCATTCCGGTCCTATGGTCATCCTGCAGTCTCCTTATCTCTGTAGTTTGCACATCTGTTCTCCCAAGGCCTAGCCGCCTAAAGAGATTATTATTAGTCTCTTATCTTATCCTAAAGAGATTATTATTAGTCTCTTATCTTAGAACCATCCCAATTATTCACAAAGAACCAAGACTTGTTTTGGTTGTGCAATGATTCTGAAGACCTAAAGTGATAACTTTTATCTATAGCCACTACATCTGTTACATTTGCTACTTTCACAGGTATCAGTATAATTAATTGATCTGTTAGCGTATCAGCATTCTTAGATACATGACTAATTACAATGTTATGTCAAAATCACAGATGAATTAATGACTAACACTCATGCACAAATTCTTTTGTTCTCTGTCTCTATATGCAAGCATACGATTCACACTGATATACTGTTGAGACTCAGAAAGAACAGAAATTTAGAACAAAGAGAACAGTTTACGATAGGATATGTAAGGACATTCTTTATTCTTCTTTTTTTATTTCTAGTCTCAGAAAAACAACAGCTAGACAAGATGGAAATAAATGACAGGAAGGCGCCTTCACCTGCAGTCCAGGAACAGGCAACATTTGTCTATGCCTATGAGTATAAGGAATTAGTGGAAATAAACAACCCAGTTCACCTTCCTTACCAAAGGAAAATAAAACCAGTTCTTGAAAAGTTTGTGTCATTTGGACACTAAAAAGTTATTTCTAAACTTCTAATTCTCATAGTGGTTCACCTCCGTACTGTCAAGGAATAAAAGACTACAGAAGAAAATGAGAACCAGTGGTTAAATCAGGAATAATTTTTACATACATATGAACTCCATTATATAATTAAAAATGTACAGTGATCTCAAGGTAAACTGTTTTATCTGAGAGATAAAGCAAGATCACTACTTGCCAAAGAGTATCTTTGATTCCAGCAGGGGAGCAATAAATCCTTGCTTTTGTCACTGATTTTTAAAACAGTAATACAAACTGACCAAATTAATTGACAGATTTCATCACATATTTATGACCACTTCTAGCAGGTTTTTTGAAGGGAAAGAAACATGCAGAGGAATGGTTTCGCTGACTTCCTTTTTGAAAAAGGCAAATTTCTTTCCCTATGGCTCCTATTTGAGAGTAAAGGATGAATTAAGAAATGAATGCAAAGTATTTTCTTCAATGGGTATTTTAAGATATTATTCTAGGAATATTCATACAGCATCAAATATATTATTTCATGTTTTTTTTAAAATATCTTTGAAGTTTCTCTTTGGGGACAAAGAAATCTCTGAAATATTTGAAGTCCCATAGATAGCCTGTAATCTAAATACAGGAGCAAAACATACAATGAACCACGGATCAGGGCTGCTCTAGTGTTATCCAAAGAATGTGAGCATGTAACACTTTTTTTTTCTTTAAATTAAAAAACAATGACAAAACAAAACAGCTTTCCTTTAAAGAAAGGCACTAGCAACAAGGGTTGTAACATCTCCGGGCAGCATTCAATTCAGGGTCAAATTTCAATTCAGATGAGAAAAACATTTCTGAAGTGAATCTCATTGTCCCCATTTGCTGTATTTTGGTCTCAAGTGAGCAAACTCTCTCCTTTTGCAACCTTTTGGTTGCAACAAAACTGGAAGATGTGCTCCAGGAGCACATCGACTTTTTTGCTGTATGTATCTACCCCTTCACACCACATGATTTGAAAAGCTAAACATAATTTGCGTGTCCCACGACTCTGAAAATAGGCAGGATTTACACGCAGTCATGCACAGATCCTTTCCCTGACAGTGTTGCCAAGGTACAGGAGCATTGCACCTCTGCACCACGCAGCAGAACACTTCTTCCCACCTGTCCTGTTACTCAGATCTGCAGGTTTTTTTCTGTAGTTTTCATGAGGATTTTGAGTGAGTTGGGGATGGAAAGGGAAATTCAGTTATGCACGTAGTGGAGGACAAGGAATACATAGAAATTTTGCATTCTTTTTTTCCCTCTAACTTTCTAAAACACATGATAACATAGTCACAAAGTTTGGAGAGGGAGATATAGGTAAATACTTGGCCACAAGAAAATTTCTTTTTTTTTACTGTAGTTGACAAGTATTTGGGAACAATTTAATAAAAGACTTTGTTAACCCAATGCAAAAGTGTAGATAAATGCTAGCTGAGCTTATTTCAGACCAATAAATTGTGCATGAGAGCTCACAGCTAGACGTTGGTATGAGGCATTGATGACCCCAAATTTAAGCAGAAGGAACTTTTCTGTCCACCTTCCCTCCAAATGCAAACTGTAACTAAATAAGCTTAGAAAGAAATGTTTGCTACATGCCATGTGAGAAAGGCTGAGCCCTGGCTGTGTGTCTCCAACAGCTGAATTGGAGTTCTTCCACCAGCAGAGAAGTCATCAGGAAATTCTCTCTTTTCAGAACATGCATGTGGGTTGTAAATCACAGCTCAACCTTTGTTCTTAAAAAGATAAAAAAAGAGGAGGATTTCTGTGACAGCATTCGCTAAGGGAAAGCCCTCTGCACAGCACCCTCCCCCTCATTCAACAACTACCCAGGACTTGCCCCATTCTTCCTGCAGGGACCTGTTTGCCTCTAGGCCTAGGAAGAAAAATTGACTTAAGTGCTGTCTCACACGAGAAATTAACCCTTCCATATCCCCTTCTTCACATGTACAACGCAATGCCACTCAAAGGCGTAAATGCTAGCTTGAGTGCTGTGTGTGCACATACACAAAAGGGTGCATGGGAAGCCATTTGGGGAACGTATTTTATAAAGTCACAGGCACTTATATAGGCAAAAAATTGGTTAAGGGTGTTAATAAAACAACTTGGAATATACTGTGAAACAAAAGATGTCTCTGTGAACTGACTGGAAAAAACAGTGGAGCAGTGCAGACCTGTAATCATCGCAGCTCACGCCACACACCGCTGATGGTTGCCATGGCGACGGACGGTGTTTCATGACATCACTGAAATCAAGGGGGGATAAGCAACAAGGGCGAACAGATACCAAGCAATTTCTGGAAGGAAGAAATTTGTTTGAATGTATACATCGGGCTATCTACAATGTAATGCAAACCAAAGGGTAAAGGAAGCAGGAAAAAGAGCGCAAGACGCACATACAGACATTTCCAGTGAATAAACCAGCTTCATTGTAACCTCACGATTTCACCACGGAAATTGCATTTGTGTCGAACATCTTTAGTCTTCTCTGGTGTTTTTCATAAATGTGATACTGAACAATCTGTAAAACAAGCTATCCAGTGCAGCTGAAAAAAAGAGCAAAGTGTTTTATGATTTTGCTCTGGGATTAAGCTATTTACTTATTTATTTCACGCTAGGCATTTCCACAGCTTTACTAAAGGGATGAAAAAAACCAGATGTGAGTTATGCTTTTACAACGCGAGATACATCTTCTGTGAATAGAGAACAGGAAAAGAAGCAGCGTGGGGAAATAGAACTAAAATACTGATAATAAAACCATGAGAGTCAGCTGGCATGACAGCTAGCTACAGTCCAAGTGATGAGCACGATGCTCTTACAGAACTTAGCTTCATTGAAGTCTAAGTCTGTTCATTGATTTCCAATGCTTTTGTACTTTCCTAAAAAAGTGAGTACTTTGACCTCCAAGATATGTGAGAAATAAAACTTAGGAACTGATCCAAAACTCAGATTTCCCATGTTACTGGTGTCTTTCTGCTGTGCTGTAGGTCTAAAATGCATGAGTGAGCCTAGAATTCTTATTTAAGGGGATTCTTGTTTTCAAGTTTGTTTTCCAAACTTCCTTATTGCAAATTGTTCTTTGGTACCTTTTTTCATCTACTGACAGATGTTTACATTGCTGTTTGTTACCGTATTTTTGCATGGTCTTGCACAGATTATGTAAAAGGGGTGATGAATTATCAAGAAAAATAAAAATTAAAATGGAAAAGATCGACTCCTTGAAACAAAAAAGTGTAGCATAACACAGGATTCTGAGTATGGAAGGATTAAATTTAGTCACCAGTATTCCCTTGGAAGATGAGGTAGTGTTAGTTCAGATATAACAGTGAGATTCACTCAAATTTGGCCATGCAGTATTTACATTATCGTGACTGCTTCTATACGTTCTTCCATAATATTTTTAATTAACTAATAATAATATCAATTAATAATAAATAGCAAATAATTGCTACGGATACAACTAAGCCATGTCAAAAATTAATCAAATAAAAAGAAACGTAAAACAGGTGATTTAGAGGTTTAAAAATATGTTTGGATATTTAAATGAAGAACAAAAATTATTCAGTAATTAAGTACTTAAATAAAAATTTCAAAATGTGTCAGTTGTGGCACTTAATGAAGAAAAACGTACAATTTTTCCACAGGTACTTAGGATCCTAAGCTTTTTTTTCACACCTACTTCGATATATATGATCTGAATCTAATTTTTATCACTGGTACAGGACGAGTGCTAACTGTATGCAGAAAAATCACAGAATATGTTATTTCTATGGTGTAAGAACACATAACTAATGGTCAGCCTTTTAAATTAAGCTTCCTTAGGAATGCAGGACTGACATTACAGGAGTAGATTTGAATCAGTCTGACAATGTTAGCATATGAAGACATTGTAATACGATATTTTTTTCCTAGCTAGCTGAAGTGATAATTTTTCCTTGAAATGGTACAGTGATTTAAAAAAAAATAATTGAAGGCATTCATTTTACTGTTTCATATTTTTAAAAGAAATTAAACTATGGCATTAGAGATGGATCAATTCAGTCTACTTTTATTAAAAAAAAAGAGAAGGTCTGGTTATGTTTAAAATAGTCATGATATAAATTTGCTTATGACTGTGAGTCAAGCTTGAAAAGGTTTACTTATTATAAATATTCACTAATCATGTAATAGAGCGATAGTCTATTTTAATAATACCATTTAAGACTGATATTGTACTTTCACTTCAGAACACTGACAAAATTAACCAATTAAATACAATTCAGTTCATGCATTCAACATTTTTTTGTGGAGCTCTCAAAGCCTTTTAAATTCAATTGACATGTGCAACCCCTTTTCTCTATGTCTCCCAACTTTAGTTCCAGAGACCAGTTCTTTACAGACAGAAAAAGCTATAAAGCTAAAAATACAAAAATATGTTACAAATGGTATTCCAAAAGGATCTTCAGTACTGTCGTCACAGCAGACGCTCAAGGAGCCTTATTAGCTTTATTATAAGGGAGAAAAAGAATCAAACGTTGTGCAATTTTACAGCCAAGTCTCTTCAAAAGTAAAAGAATTTATTTCCTTGGTGTTTGTTCTGATTGCTCCATAACAGCATGCCAGCATGAAGTGTTTTGTTGCTGCTCCTTTACAGCAGTTTCTGACTCTACCCATATATCCGCAAGCTACAGGCAAGGTTTCTAAGAAGCCTTAAAAAGTAAACCTAATATGCCTAGTTATGCATATGTACATAAGTACAAAGCAGACAATAGTAAAAAACACAGCAATGGACCTTAATTAGGATTTCAGTAATAGCAAGCTGTTTATCTAGAAGAAATTACATATATTACAGGAAAGAGTAGGTGAACCACAGCTGCTGTTTTACTGATATACTGGTAGACCCTAGAACAGTGCTGAGCTCTCTCCAAGTGCTATGCACATACTAAGCTTGCAACAAATAGTCCGACTGACTAGAGTGTCAATGTTCACGTGGTTAATGCTTAGCCAGAAGGAATCAGTTCCAGCTCTGGGAAAACCTCATGGGGCAGCTCCTGATCATCCAGTCTGTAATCTCCACAGTGGTCACAGTAATGCCTACACAGTGCTGAAGTTCCCTGAAACTGTTATGGGTTTACATGGCAAGGTTTTGGTAGCAGGGAGGCTATACGGATGGAGAGAGGAGCCCACGCCAGAGCAGGTTTGCTGGTAGGGCTTGTGACCCCATGGGGGACCCACGCTGGAGCAGCCTGTTCCTGAAGGACTGCACCCCGTGGGAAGGGCCCACGCTGGGGCAGTTTGTGAAGAGCTGCAGCCCATGGGAAGGACTCATGTTGGAGAAGCTTATGGAGAACTGTCTCCCGTGAGAGGAACCTTCATGCTGGAGCAGGGGCAGAGTGTGAGGAGTCCTCCCCCTGAGGAGGAAGGAGCGGCTGAGACAACGTGTGATGAACTGACCACAACCCCCGTTCCCCGTCCCCCTGCGCCGCTTGGGGGGAAGAGGGGGAGAAACAGGAGTGAAGCTGAGCCCGGGAAGAAGGGAGGGGTGGGGGAAAGGTGTTTTAAGATCTGGATTTATTTCTCACTATCCTACTCTGATTTGATTGGTGATGAATTAATCTTCCTTTTCTCCCCAAGTTCAGTCTGTTTTGCCCATGACAGTAATTGGTAAGTGATCTCTCTCTGTCCTTGTCTCGACCTTCGAGCCTTTCATCATCTTTCCTCTCCCCTGTCCAGCTGAGCAGGGGGAGTGAGAGAGCAGGTTTGGTGGGCACCTGACATTTATCCAGGCCAAACCGAAACAGAAATGAATGTAAAAGAAGTTGTTTAGCAGCTTGCAGTAGTGAACTATTAATTTTGTTCTAGTCTCTATATGCTTTGACTTCTATAGAGAAATAAACTGCAGAGATGTTAAAACTCGATGTTTGGAATGAGTCCCTTACAGTATCATGAAATTTCAGTTTATTTGCTTTCTTTTTCCAATTTTTTTTTGTTTCCATAAAGAGAAAAGTGGTAATTACTAAATTTAGGAGCTAAAAATACCTTTCCTTTAAAAGAACCTTCCAATGAAATTACCTGTAAGGAGTATCAGTTCTTATATTTGGTTGTGTTTTTTTAAGATGCATCTTCAGTTCCGAGTGTATAAATCAAGATATTGCAAAAGAACTCTAGCTTTTTTTCTTCTTTTTTAAAACATACTTATTTAAAAACTAGCCTGGTCTACTGGTCAGAGCCCTAAAAAATTGTGAGTGTCCTTTTTTATATAACTGAAAAACAGAAAGAACAGTAAATTTTCAGCAATGTGACTTAAATATTATATTTTTTTTCCTTTGAGATTCCTCATAAATCAGTGTTTCAAAAAGATGAAGAACAGTCTCCATAAAGCCATTTGATTCCTTTTGGCTAGCATGAATATCTTGTTTACTGAAGTGAAAAGTACGCAACAGGATTCTTACCACTCTTATGTTGAGTGGTTTTATTCTTTCACATAGGAGATGGTTAATTATCAATTAGAACACAAAAGGCAACTAGATAACTCTATTGTAAAATGGCTTGATTCCCATTATTGTTTTCCCGCTATTCCTCTTTTAATGTTGCTTTTTAAATGTCCCATCTGTCTGGAGAATTCACAACAGAACCTTTTAGGATCCAAACTGAGCTACACAAGCCAATCTGATGCTCATTTTCTAATATGAAAGTATGTGATGGTTAGGACTTCTGGGTCAGGCAAGCAATGAGAAAGCTCGCGAAAATTAAGGAAGGGTTTTTTAGAAAAAAGAAAGGATGGTCATTTTGTTTGTTTGGATGGTTTAATTTATTTCATATTAATCATATTTGGTCCAAATTAATATTAAATTTCAAGTGCAAGCACTGATTCTCCTAAGCTAGGAGAACTGAAATGAATTTAAACATCATTAAACCCAAGCTATATCGAATCCTTGTAGGATTTTGAAAAAAGATCTTTAAACACAAGATTAGATTGATAAGTACCCAAAGAAGCCTCCTAGAAGACCCCTCTTCAAATGCTCTCTTCAAGCTTTATAAAAAGCTATTTTGATAAAGGCAGTGACTTAACGATATATACAGTTATAGAAACAAATTGAGCATGAACAGAAGAGAGAGAGAAAAGTACATTTCCTCAGACTGCTCAGCATGTAAAGCATAGTTTGATCACTAATCTGCCATAGTTAGCCTTAGGAATAAGGTGAATTATCATTAACAATAGACATTACCTGGTAGACTACAATTTAATGTACTTACAAAGACAGGATTATGCATTAATTGTATTACAGCTGTGCCTTTTTCGTGACATAAGACAAACGCCTGCAATGATTTCACATCAGTCAGATGTTTGTGGGATGGTGTTGTACATCTTATCTTGATGCAGTTTTTTCCAGTGCCCCAGTATATATGTTGATGTTTCATCTACAAGCTATGCAGAAAAAAACATTTCCTCTGATTAATAAATAGTAAGACTATTTCTACATAATAAGAGTTTTTAAAGACAAAAAATACTGCAAGCTGGCACTTGACTATATTTTCAGCTGAAATGCTTTAATAAGGTGGTTCATAACAAATAATTCGATGGGATACAGGACAGATCTAAGGTATTAACACACCCAGGAGAAAGTTTTGCCTGTCAATTTCATTCAGAGTTTTACTTCTCTCAGGAAGTTACTTGGAGACATGACAATACAGTTGTTTTTTTTTTCACGTGAAAAGGATACATTTCATTGATAACTGGACTGAGATCACAAACTCATCCAATTATGGTCACTACTCATACAAGAGACTAAGAAACGACCAGGCTTGGGCTTGCCTAAACAACACTTGGTCAGAACACCTGTACTTGTTATCTATATAGTACATTTTTAATCTCTGTGAACAGGAAACTGTACTGGCAAGAAGAAAAGCTTCTTGTAACGAGCTCATTGGGAAACATAATAGTAGTTTGGTCATAAGAGGAGATCTTAGAAGTGGTTCTTAGAAGTGGACTGATTGCTTTTGTAGAATGTACACAAGTCTAGCATCTGGTGCCTCTGACAGGGTTTCCCTATTGGTGTGGATGCTTTTATTTTTTAGATTAGTTTAGAGCAGTTTAAACACTTTAAAGAGCCAAGTCTAAATCTAATGTAAAACAGAATTCTTACTATTTCAAGTCACAAAAAACCCTGAAACAAAAACAAACAAACCAACCCCCCTGCACCCTGCTAAACAAAACTTCTTATTTTCCTGTTGTGCTTATGCTAAAACTAAAGTTTTAATCCTTCTGAAAAGGGTTGCAAAATCTTGTGTTTATGCCCATTATGAACAGGAATGATATTTGTATTTGTACTTACAAATTTCTCTGTGTAGTAACACACAGCAAGCACACAGTGTGCTGCAGACTGACGATGTCTAAGCAGAGTAAGTTGAGACTTCAGTAATGCCACAGTAAATTGCTGGCTTTTACTGCTAACTCATTCTTGCCAACCCATGCTGTGCTTTCACATTTTACACATGCTCATTCTAAGAACAATTGCTTCTTATGGTGTGTCTGTACAGTGGCCAAGAAAATGAGATTTTGACAGGTACCTCTGTATACATTTCCCATGCAAGTTATGAAAAATCATGTCCACTAATCTGAAAGCATGGCTTTTATATGATCAATGTACTAAAAACATTTCTAAACAGTAATTTCCGTACATCGGGCAAGAGATGTACAATAGCCATATGGAAGCTTTTGGCATGACATAACAAGCTTTTCAAAGTTCTGTACATGCAAAATAGTGCCACAAAAAGAGGTTTTCTTATGAGGAGAGAGCTGCACAGGACACTCCAAGGGACAACTGCGGTTTCATAAGACAAATTCAGAAAGAGTACTGCTGTCTGCAAGTATCCTGGAGGGCTCGTATTCCTGGGTCCATATGGAGGTGAGACCCTGCTCCTTTCTCCCTTCCTCTCCACAGAAACAAATGGAGGAGGCAGGAGGACCACAGTCCAGCAAGACTTCTGCTTGGATGGGTGAAATACAATGACGCTGGTATGCACTGTAGTGTTCACTCACAGGTCATGTCAAGCACAGTGTACAGTATTAGGTGCATCTAATGAACCAAAAATGCTAAGCTTCTGTACAACTGCAAACAGCTGGGAACTATGCCTTTAGGGCTGAAAGGTTTGTATTTTAAAGAAAGAAAAGCAAACCCTAGGGAAGTAGAAATTAGTTTACTATATAAAATGCATTGTGTCTGAACCTACTCTGTGTCTCATACCAGCCCATGACTAATTTATCTCACATTCTGTTGGAAGTATATTTTAATTGTATTGAAATGTGCTTGGCAAATGGGACCATTAGTGTACCTAATGAAGTGTCCACATTCACATCTGCAGGTGCAAGATACCTTCATTTTTGTTACAGGGTAAAATGTAAGGAAGCTTAAGAATATGTAGAAGATTGATGTGTTTCACTAGGCAAAGAATGGCCTCTCAGGCTTATGAAATCTTTCAAAACCAGATTTAGAATAAGAAAGGAATAACTGTTCTTTAACATACCTAAGCAGAATCAGTACCAAGTGTTCAGCTGTTAACTCCAAAATTCTGTGTTTGGTGAGCTATCAGACAGAAAGCTGAATAATTTTTTACCATCATCTGTGCATTAATGGGTTCCCTACTGATTTTTAACTTAATATTTCCTTCTGCTTAAACATGAATTTATTGAAATTTGCATTGATTCCTTTGTAAAAACAAGTAAACGTACCGTCTGTTAATCCACCTTCTGTGACTTTTCCTGCTTTGATGAAGAGCCATGTGTTCCATAGAATCCTATAAAAAGTAGGCATAAAAATCCCTTCCCTTCTCCACAAGCACGAGCTATTTTATACTCAGTGACAATAACCTGCTTTTGAAGGAGTGTTTCTTTGAAATTTTTAACTAAGCTTAACTGAGTAAATATAGTAACGTATTATGCGAAAGTATAGTTAGTACATATATACGTAGACTAGCTAAGTAAGTGTAATGTAACTATGTTTAAGCTAGTCTAGTATTCCCCTTTCCCTCCAACAAGGCGACATTGCTTTATGGACTACTTTATGAGATCATGAGCTTTCTGCCTCTTTTATTTCACATCAGGTAGGTGAATTTAAAGAACATAGGAAATATGGGTCTAGGAATTGACCCTAAAATTCCAACTCATCTGCTGTGTAGTTTTTGCCATAGGCATAAACACAAGTTAATCCTTCCGCAGTTCAGAGTGTAGGCTTTTGTGAAAATGTATTGTCACCATTTAGAGCAGGGCGGCAATAAACAGAGTAGCAGATGCGCTCTATTAACTCCTGTCCTCCCACTAGATGAAGGGAAAAAGGAGGAAAAGGGAGAGAGACTTATAAATTGAATATTAAAACAACTTTACTCATAACACCAATAATATTAATAATAAGAGAAATAAAACAAAATGTACAAAACCAAACCTGAGTTTCCTGGAGTTGGGTACCAGGCGCTGATGTCCCGCCAGCAGCTGCCAGGCAGCACCAGGCAGTCCCAGACTGGCCTCAGCAGCAAGCAGACACTGGACTCGGGAATGCACGGATCGGAATCTGGACCAGGATAGCAGGCAGGACAAAGAGCAGGGTCCTCTTCAGAAGGTGGCCATGGATGAAGAGAGCGAGACCCTCGTGATCCCCCAGCTTTAAACTGAGTATGACGTGCATGGCATGGAATACCGCGTTGGTCAATATCAGATCACCTGTCCTGTCCGCCCCTCCCTGCAAGTGCAACCCTTTGAGACTCCTCACTTGTGGAACCTGAGAGATCTATTAGTGACCTTGGCTGATATGGTAATAATTATAAACAGAGGTCTTTTTCTGCATTCCTTTCCTACCGTTAGCTCAGTATAACTCTAAACATCAGGAGTTATCAGCTTTGGAGCAGACAGTGTCTGTAAAATATGCAGCCAGCTTTAGAAAAATGCAGTTACTTAGAAGAACTTAGCTGTAAGGAAGATTTGCTAAAAGACAATCGGTTCTGTTTTAACCAAAATCAGGACATGCATACATATGTATCACAATGTCTTACATTATGTTGGTGTATTTGTGTCTGAGTCTATTTGCATGACTTAGAAGTGTGCTTCATAAGAAGTTTCATCTGAACACGAGGAAGAACTTCTTTACTTTGAGGGTGACAGAGCACTGGAACAGGCTGCCCACAGGAGTTGTGGAGTCTCCTTTTCTGGAGACATTCAAAACCCACCTGGATGCGGTTCTGTGCAGCCTGCTCTAGGTGACTCTGCTTTAGTGGAGGGGTTGGACTAGATGCTCCTCAGAGGTCCCTTCCAACCCCGACCATTCTGTGATTCTAGTACATGGGTGGAATAGTTTTACCCTTTGCTTACAGAAGATAGTCATAAATACATAACTTTCCAAAGCACTGTATTATAATAATAAAATAATATGGGACAAAAATGTTCTGATTTCTTTTGATTTTCAGTGTGTGAATTTGGGAAAAAAATGATACACAAATACATAATGAAAGCTGCAAAGTGAGCTGCCAGAGAATTTACCTGAGTGCTAAATATGTACTTGGCCAAAAGATATTCTGTTATTTCTTTCTAGATTGGGAAACATAATTTATTATTTCTACTTTTATTGTATTGAAACTGGAGATTTAATCCAATGGTTATGTGAAAACTAGTATGAGGACACAAAATTTATTCAGGAAACTAAGAATCAAGACTAGTATTCACTAACAATGTCAAAAAAAAGAAAAAGCCTTAAACAATGTTATGCCTTATTTTGGAAGCTAAAGGTGCTTTTAAGAACCTAAGTTTTAGGCACTGGGATCTGAAACATGTCAGCTGCAAAAATATTTTATTATAGATAAAATACAGGTTGCTAAATTAAAGTACAAAGTCAGAGGGTATTAAGGGTATGTGATTCACCTGTCAGTCCATTAAAAACATACGAACTCCTCCTTGCTGGCACTCTCACTTAGTTTAACCAGAGGAAGCAGCAAAGTATGGCTAAAACGTGGGAAATGGGCAGATCACCTTGGCACACTGCACCTTCTCCTGAAATTGAGCATGTTCAGACAAAAGACAAAATATACTGCCCTGAGTGCAGGGCAGGGGAGCCCAGGAATGAGTGTTCAGCAAGCTCTGTGTCTGGAGCACAACAGAGACTGCTGAGATAAGCAGGCAGCGGAAACACAGCCAGATCATAAAGATGCTGAAAAAAAGAGAAACTTTATCTGGAGACTTAGAGCAGACTTTAAAGAAGTTTTGGAAATCCAAAAAAAATTGCAGATATTCCTGACTAAAAGCAAGCCTGAAAGAAAAGGACTGGCCTTATTCCTCTTCCAACTCATTCTGGTTACTCTATTTACAAATCTTAGTGGTTTTTAGCTTATGTTCAAATACAAATTCATTTTACATCTTTTGCTCTAAATAATAATAATAATAGCCTACTCAGACTCATCTAAAACTTAGGCCAACTCAGGGTCTTGTCACATGGAGACAGCAGTGAAAGTCATCATGCAACAGAGCCAAGCTCGATCAGTCTGTCTGGGTGGCTGCAGATAAATAAAATCAAACAGGTGACCTCTTCCCTTTCCCTCTTCCAAAACAAATGTCAAAACACAAAATCAGTATTTCCATTAAAATCAGTTTTGGCATCCAGTGAGCATGACAAATGATATCCTGTGACCTATAAACGTAAATTGCCAGACATTCTGGAGACGTAATAAAACCTTTTCAATCTTTCTAATTACTAGCATGACAATATGTACAATTAATTTTCAATTTCATTGGCAGTCTATAACATTCAAAGTGCTTATTGTGATTTAGATTAATCTAGTCTCCTGCTGCAGCCTGCAAGGAACAGAACTTTGTTATCAAATTCTTAATTTCTGATTTAGTTCTGAAAAATGTTTTAGAGAAATACCTCGACTGAGAACAAGGAAAAAACTACTGCATTGCTGGGTCATTTGTTTCCATGTTTAATCTCCCTCTGTGCTGCACTTTACAATTTAGACTTGAGGCAAGAATTAGTGTGCTAGCAGGAGGAAAATTCACAGAGCTCTTTTCATTCTTCATTACATACAAATCTATCACTCCACCGTGTGTGGTCTACAACTTGCGTAAGTCAGATAATAAGACAAAAAGGGTGTAGCTGAAGTCCTAAACACTCAAAACCCAAAAGATTTAACTGTTAGGAAAAGTTCATAGAGTTCACAGTCATGATACAGTGCCATTAGCTGGAGACCACCCTAGTTATGAGTCACCTTACTGATGGTAAGCTTTGCAAAAAAGCACCCAGAAGTAATTTCTCAGCTGATGGGGGACCTAATACAGTTTACTTTCAAAGGTGAAGAGTTTTCAATATTACTAGAGTTATACTGAAAAGAGATAAAATTATGAGTAAGTAAGGGCAGTTAGTATGCGAGTTATTTACGCTGCTTGAAAAATCTTGCCTTATTCCTATGTTATTTCAGAAACAACACAGATGACTCACAAAATCCATCTATATCAGTGAAATACACTCCTAATTAAAAGTGCACGTGAAACAGAACCCGACTGGGAGCATCATGGCCCTGAGAGCACTGCCAGCCCTGTCTGTACTGTCCCTAGGGGAGCAGCCAGCCTTGCTGCTGCCCAGCACAGAGATCCTGGTGCACCAGTCACCACTTGACACCCGATGGGGGAGAGAAGTGGCAGGAGAGAGGACCCACCTCTGGTCAGAAAAGACTGACTTCCCCTTCTTGATTGCGTCCCTGTTCTTTCACTAAGTAGGAAGGTCTTTGTGCTGGCGACCACAACAGTTGTGGAGGTCCTGGATCATTCTGCCACATTTCAAAGTTAATAGTCCTTCTTGATACATTTTAGCCATGTTATTTTTCTCCACTCTTGGTCTTGCCACAGTTGAAAAAACAAAATAAAAAATGACACTTTCATTACCAATACTTGGGCAGACTCACCTGTTACTTCACATTCCCAAACATTTCTGTCTTTCACCGTATCTTCCTCCAGAAGTGAAAATTGTGCTTGTCATTTTTGAAAAGTCTCTAACCGTGCCTCTTGGTCGTGTTGTATGTGTGTCCCTACCCCCCCCCCCCCCAAAA
>Ga0065711_1000357_pt1 | contig 102549 bp, 45 predicted proteins | sample Hoacrofraction12_FD_59098 | JGI IMG/M metagenome (GOLD analysis project Ga0065711, IMG submission 59098) | Hoatzin crop microbial communities from Cojedes, Venezuela - Epithelial fraction 12 v2 (version 2) | ecosystem: Host-associated > Birds > Digestive system > Esophagus > Crop | place...
TTTTTTTTTTTTTTTTTTTTTTTTTTAAGTGTGCAGTTCATACTTCCTAATTCTTTCATAAATATCTTTATCTCACAGGTAAAACCCCTTAGAATGACATTCTACTATTTCTTGAAGTTTTCTGGTAGACTAGTCTGAATTTCACAGAAAAGTAGAACTGCAAAGCTGGTCTTTATTATCTTGAGGTCTTAGGAGGTCCTAATACAGGAAAACTCACTGAAGTTTCAGTTTTCTTGATCCTGACCTTCACATACAAATGACAGATAAAATACTTAAAAAGAGCTGTACAACGCTGAGCAGATTTGATTAACTTTGATATTAAGAATGGCATATTCCTTTAAGGAAGCCGGTCAGGCAAAAAGATTGAGTAAAACTATTAGGGATCAGAGACTCTTCTTTAATCCTTGCGTTTTCAAAAAGAATATACGTATCTTGGGTCCATTTCGGTCCAGGTTGCTGACTAGGGCTACCAATGACACAGAAACCCAGGAATTACCATGCTAATAGTAATGTGCTCCTTTTACTTTACCAACTTAGTTACGCATAATAACTTTGTATAATTTTCATAGTTAAATTCTTTTAAGATTTGAATTTATTTTCCATAACTTTCTATTTCACTACAGTATTGTGTCCCATTCTAGGTCAGGTTATAAAATTCATAGTATTAAATATTATTGAATAGAAAGCATAGTCTAACTACAGTCTAAGGAATCAATACCTTAAGAATTTTAAAACAGCAACAACAAAACTTAATTACAGGTTAAAAAATAAACCAAATAAGAGATCTGAGGTTTATAACTACGCTGTGACAAAAAAAAATGATTCTGGGAAATTCAGTGATGTTTATATTTAAAATTAATTCCATCCTGAAATGAGTAGTGTTGAGATGAAAATATACGTTAAAAAGTAAGATGTATCTAAAATTGTATTTCTTACAAAGAAGAATGAGAATCACTGAAATCCTTAGCAAAGTGCAATTAGTTACTGAATAATACTGGAAATTTCCTGAAGACAGTAAAATACTTTGCCTTCAGATTATGGAGGAGACCGAGTGGCCATGTAAATGGCAATACTTGCCGATACGTTGTTTCTTACTTTTCCTCATCAAGACATACCATTTTCTACTGATACTGATAGAAAATCTTGACAATATTATATTCTTCCCTTCTGGGTCTTCCAAGTCTTGTTTCCTAACAAGTTTTGGGGATCTTGTGGGACACATTCACAGAAAGATAAAGATCAGGTTTCGTCACATAATTTCAGATATAAACTGAAAATTGATACACAAATTTGTTTGGTTTCTGTTTATAAGAATCTCACTCTTTTCCTACTAAATATGGACCTCTCACTCTCATCTTTAGGAAAGTGGACCAATTTGATCACATGTAAATGTGGACATTTGCAGCAGTCTCTTCTGTTGAATTTGAAAAACTTTGGTTTCTTTTTAATTCATATTTTACTACGTTTAACTGCCTTGATAGGTAATTTCAGAAACCTTTTGGGAAGCCTTCCAAACTCTGCACTGTCTCTCTCCCAGGTGTGCTGAAGGTCTGAAAGTTGACAGAATAATGGTTTATTCACGTCTCGGAGTACTGATTCGAGGCAGTTCTTCAAGGGATGTAAACTGATCCCTGGCCGCTTTTACTGTAAAAGCGCACATTTTGAAATGAGTTGATAGTTAGGCACTCAGCTTTTATATGCCAAATTTAAATAATCACCCACCATTTATTTCTGTTAAAGACAACAGTGGCACTTCAATTTATGAATTCTTTGCTTTAAAAATGTTTCTGAATATTTTACACTGTAAGATGATGAATACAAAACTCACAATATTTTTACGTATATTTTTTTTCTCTGTCTTCTTGAATACTTCTTTTCCTGCTTCTGTCCTCATAAAGGCTTAACTTATTTAGTAGTGTCTGATGACTCCATCCTGAATATTTCAGAGCCCAGACTTCCCTATTCTGTCTCACTTTCTCCCAACCTCTCCATACTGCCTACTATTTCACTTTCAGCAGTTGATGCTAAGATGGCTTTTCATCCCCTGTCCCAGTGTCAGAACCCTTAGGTGCTCAGGTAATCCCCAAATACATTATTACTGGAGGGCCAGTCAACTTCCATGGGACATGTAGAAAAAAGGTCAACATCTGGATCCTTCCTATAGATTCTACCAAGACTGGCTTCACTTTGTGGTTTCTAATTCTGGTAGGTTTGCCTACACCAGAAGTAAGTGTAACGCTTGCTTGGTTAATATATGCTGTGGTTTGTACTGTTAATCTGGCCAAAACCAATAGTCAAACAGCTGTGCTGTCTGTCTGAGGAATTTTTCCCTCTTGGGGAGCAGAAGGAAGGTTTATCTTCTCCTTCACCCCTCCCCTCAGCAGCATTTTGTCAGAGGGATTCTGAGAATTCTCTCTGAATCTCCAAGTTGTCCTGCTGGGTAGTTTGTCATGAAGAACTTGTCACCCAAGCTGGAGCCACTTAGTAACACCCAGGTTTAGTCCCCTATGCTCCCTGCCTGAAAGAGCTGCTTAAATACCCAAATTTCCTTTGGCTTTACTGAAACATTATACGATGGCTTTGTAAACAGAGCACGTGGCTTTCATTCTCAAGGAAGGGAAATAAAAACTTCTGTTAAGAAACGTCTATTTCAGTGGCTTTGTCTACGAATAAATGATATTTCTCAAAAAAAGGAAAAGAAATATTTAATAATCTGGCTGAGGGGGTCATGTTTCTGGATTTTTAAATTGCATATTTCTTCTCTGGATCTGTGCTGGTGGCTTGAAAGAGGTCTCAAAAGCAGTGACATTAAAATGGAGGAGGTAGTGACCAAATAGAGAGATGTTAAGAGAAACAAAAGATAACATATTTCATTACTTATTCACCTCTGGTTTTGCTTTGCAGTAATTTCATATTTACTAAGGTTCACATTCAGGTAACTAAAGATTAAAAAGTAAATAATAGCATATACTCTGAGGAGAAAAAGCAAGAGCAATTATAGCAAGATAGCTGGACAAGGAAACCAAAAAGGAGAGGCAGGCAAAGGAGACTTGAAAATACAAAGAGAAATCTGGTTATGCTACAGAATCACCATGCCTTATAATTACTGTTCCAGTGCAGTGACCTCTGTTCTACTTCCTGTGCCACTTATTAGAAAGGACACTATTTTTTTACTTTGATTTACCTGTATATGAATGATACCTTTCTCCTGAGCAGTGTATCGGTTTGCTGTCTGTACTGCCCTGACTGCAGCTAGTGCGTTACTACATATATGAAAGCATAGCTTGCACTCCGAGTAGGGATGACAGCTGGTTTGTGATCTTAGTCTGTGGGCTCAATCTCATTTTAATCTGTGAAAAGTGAGGGAAGCTTTAAGATGCACTTGCTCTGAGACAAAAATCTGTCAGAAAATCTGTTGGAGTCAGTCTTTGATTTCAAAATTATTTCAGTCTGGTGTAACATGGCCCTTTGCAGAACTGCTCTGCATAGATGGAGCCTCCCTGACCCGCTTCTGGAGGGTGCCTGTCCCTTGGAGGCATACAGACCTACATACTTGCTGAAATGCCTTGTTCTGAAACACAGACAGGCAGGTCGCTACCAAGACAACAGAGCTATCGACAACTTGGTTTCTCTTTGATCTCTGTGAAATCATCTGTGGAAGGTTGACAGGACATCAGAAGTGGTGATCGTATAACTTGACCTATGCTGAAAGCAGTTAGGATTTGAACGAGATTTCATTCAAAACCAGCTTGGGTACTGGCTCGCATTGGTGAGTCTTGCCACTCAGTTTATCCGTGTCTGCTGTCTTGCACTGTTGGCCTTGCGGAAGTACTACTGACCGATCTCTTGACTAAGTATCTAGCTGTGTGCGTAACACCAACTTGTTCACCTTCTGCAAATACAGCTCCAGAGGCTACCATCTAACTCAAGCCTAGTCATTTTTTGTTTAACATCTGTTTCTTACAATTCTCTGATCAAAATATGTATGTTATGTTCACTGAATATCTTTCCATTATTTTTTTTCCCCCCAGATATTTAGTCTATATTCATAACCATCAAAGCATCGTGTCCCTTCAAAGTAACTACTGCCAAAATTTCAACTACCTTTTAGCTAGTACAGATGTTTTTTAGAGTAAGTGCTTTTAAAAATTCTTAGCTCACTCTTAACTTCTTGTTCACATTCTGGAGAGCTTTATCTTTAGTGGACATTTTACCTGTTCAACAATTCCACTCAGAGTGTTTTTTTGTTTACTTCTGATACAAATTAGTGTCAAACAGTTGCCCATATTCAGAGAATACGGTCCATGTGATCTTCTTTCAGTGCCTCAATTCTGGTTAGCACAGGCTGACAGAGGTGCTTTCCGACACCAACATCAGTTTCAAATAACTTATTCCACAGATTCCTCAGGATGTATATTGTCCTGTACATTTTGCAGAATAAGTGCTGGGTGTGTGTCTGAAATGGGTGGGTTGGTTGGTTGGTTGGTTTGCTGCTTTCTTTTAGAAAGGCATTTAAAACAATTTCTGTATTAAGGGCCAGGAAAGAAATGGACTGAGACCAGACATGCAATTAGCACTTCTTATCTGACACCAGGGAAAAAACAAAAACAAAGCTCCTTTTTCTCATCTTTAATAACAATAAAATTGAATAGGTATCATAGGAGAAAAAGGATAAATAGCCCATATCTGTTACCCTTTTCAGCATGTTTCCTGCTAATTAATTTCTGAAACACTCTTGGGAACTTTGGCGATGTAAATAATCATAAAATAAGCTGATTTGGTTTGGACAAAAAAGTTTTTCTGATCATATTTGTTATAGTAGCTGAAAAGATTCTGGCGACTGATGGCAGAGCTGTAAAAGTTTGAAAGATGAAAGGGTTGTCTGACATTCTGTTTAAAGTCATGGATAAAACCAGCACGAAAAATGAAATACACAGTAGTTGTTGAAATACCTCATAGCCTAAAGTGAAGCTGAGTAACCAAATAATAAAAATTGTCATTTTCCTGTATTGTATACAGGTAAGAATCCATGTGGGAGCAGTATAGTTGCCATAAATTAAGTATGGGACGTTGAGTCTGTTCCTGTAATGTGAATATGTGATGTGGAATACTGGCCACTGTTTATGCGTATCTTAACTATCAACTTTCAGCATCCCCACGTGCTTTGCTGTCATTCTTTAGGCAAATAATATTCATGAGAGAGGCTTTTAACTTGGATGAGTTATAGAACATTTATAGCTTTTTTATTCTTTAATAGAATTAATTGAACACACAAGAGGTTTTTTTAACATTAAAGATTCATATAAATTCCAAAGGGTGGAATTAATATTTGTATCTTGCTGATGTAATTAAAAAGGGGGTTTTGTTTATTTATAATTTGAGGATAGCTGTAGTAGTGAGCATTATCCAGAAAAAATGAAACATTCTGTAGAAGTTGAACAACTGTTGACTAGTTACCTTGAAATTAAGTGCCGCTGCAGTTATAAAATATTACCACAGAAAACCAAAGCAGATCACTAGATAATATGACTCCTGTGCTTTATGAGAATATTGTAATCACAAAAAGAATATTATCTATCATATGCTGAAGCATACGCCAGGCCTACCAGTGCAATCCTGATGCATAATTTTGCTTCAGGGGAGATGAAGAAGCTTCAAAATTACCTATAAAGTAGGGTTGGGGATCTAAAGAGCAGAAACTCTGATCTTTTTTCCCATGGAACCTATTCATTCTTTAACTGAAGCAGGTTTGAAATTTTATTCCACACAGTGTAAACCTTAGTAACCCTTTAATGAGAGGATTATACGGGTAGATATGAACAGTACTGATGAAACTCCCTCCAGTAATGCTTTTTTAATGGAGAAAGAGACATAGAAGCATCAAAGAAGCAGGAAGAACCGTTCTGCACATGATTAATCTTGATTTTTTGGAAGCAGAAATTGATTTTCATACCTTTTCAAACTACACTAGAACTCAAACTCACAGTTTCCTCCTCTCCATACAATTAGAAATTGAACTACTGTAAATTAAAAAAAAAAACAACAAACACCTTAGAGAAATTTCTCCATCCTGATATCTTTTTTTTTTTGACAGAAGTTTGCCTAGCTTTCTTAAGAGCTAACTCTTCAAGGCTGTCAGTGCAGTATGAGATCAAAGTTATAGGTATTTTTTATGGTATAGTTCAGAGACTTTGTTTTTTAGTTCTTATAAATCAGCCTGTGAGCAACAATAAGAGAAATTAATATAATAGAATATCTGGAATTCAAGTGGCTTAGCAGAATTATATTTTGAGTGGCTGTCTTGTCTGTTTGAATTTAACTTTCCTCTTAAAAATTTAGCTTGGAACATGTCAATAATGCAGCTTTTACTGATGTAATAAGCTGAGAGATAACAAGTACTGTATTAATAAAAAACAAATTCTGCATGTTGGTGAATAAAGGCAAGTAGTAGATCCCTAAAACCTGCTCATTCTACCATCCATACAGATCTAAATCTATTACAATGGATTAAATTAAGTTGAATGACTTTTTATTGATTTCAAACTGCACCACCTAAGTAATGAAAAAATCAGAGTAGTGAATGGGAATTTTTATTGAGAAATTTATCTCATAAGAGCTGTAAGGAATCAAAACTGCAGAGCAGTTAAATGAATTATTTGGGTTGGTGTTCACTGTAGAAGAGACTGGAGATGTGTGTAAATCCCTGCTTCCTTAGCACCTGAAAGTCTGAAGGATTGGAAAAAAAACCCAAAACAACCAAACAACAGAACAACTAACCTTTACAAAGAAGTAGAGTCTGGACTACTGCTATACAAGCATATATTTAGGGAATATCATAAACGATGGAATCACTTAATACCTGAACAAGAACAGTTTACTTGGTAAGAGTGACATAGCTTTTCTAAATTGAGGTCGTGCCTTGGCAGCTGCTGGGAATTCTTTGAAGATATCAGAAAGCAAGCAGATAAAGGTGATCTGTTTTCTCGAAATTGCTACCATTTCCAAAAGGGTTTTGACAAAATCTGTTGCAAAAGGCTTTAAGGAAATAAAAAACCACCCAATGAAATGCAAAAGAAAGTTGAGCCATAAATAACTGGCTAGAAGGCGGCTGGTGTAAATAGCCAGCTCTCACAATGAGGTGACTTCACAAGCACGGGTTCGCGAGGGTCTGCCTCAGGAAATGTGTTGCCTGTGGAATAGAAAGTAACCACGGAAAACAAACGAGCTGTGTACTCCACTGAGCTGTGGGTGAAAGCTGCTGCTTGAGTGTTTGTGTACAGCAGTGTGACTGACGCTTACGTGGAGTAAACATGTAACATTTTCTTTACGTATTGCATACAAGATGATATCCAGTATCCTAATTGTTCTATGAATATATTTTCTCAAATAGTGTACATAACAAATATAAATTAAAAATAAAAATATCTGTACAAACAGTGTACAAGTAGATAACGTACCTGAGCAGTATTTTACAGAAGCTTATTGACTTTGAACTTTTCAGTGAAAGAAATATTCAGGTTTTAGGTTTTCTGCTACTCAACACACAAGGCCAATGGAGAGGATCTCTGTTACGTTTAAGTGCACAGAAACAATGGTACACCAGGTGTGATGTGGACTTATGGTTTAGCTTGACAGGGTCATTTAATTAAAAAGTATATATTTTTGTATCAGGAAAAGTTGTGCAGTACAAATATTTTATATCTATAGGTTGAGCTGTGGTTTTCAACTGCTACTTAAACTTGTTTTATAAATGTATCCCTGCTACTGATCACTTGGGCATTATTTTGAGGAGGAAATTCTAAGTGTATGGGAAAGGATGTATGTCGTAAGAAATCCAAATATGGTCGTGAATCTTAAGGAAATGAAATTCTGTGGGAAACATTGTAAATCTATCAGAGAGCTCCTAAATTTGGAAAAAGATTGTGATATTTCTTTGTGCTTGTTTGCATAGTTTAATATTGTGACAACATTACACAGAAACCTCATCAACCATGACTTTGTTTGAAATGCGCCAGCTGCTTCCTTGCCTAGCATAACACCAAATGAGACCTTAGGAAATACAAAACAATATCTCATCTACCAAACTGTATTAAAAATTGCTGATTTTGTAAATATTATCTTTTTTTAGAGACATGCTTGTAAGTCGTCAGTAACGACACTATTTTTCTATATAAAAGGAGAATGAAAACAAAGAACATCTGAAGAAGGTAGCAAATTTTTTGTAAAATTGAGATTTTTTGATAGAAATTTCAAATTTTATTTTTATGAAATGGCAGCAGCTGTAATCTAAGCTACTACTGTCAAATAGGCATAACCTGTGAAAAGCTGTGCTGATGAATTTATTTCATGTTTGCAGTTTGCATTGCGGGTTGTAACAGTAGTCCAAAGGTAGAGCTCTCAGAACTGCTCGGTTTTCAGATCCTCCACCAAAATCAGATCTTATTTTCTGAGGTAGCAATTAGGTTATGATATTATCAGGGGTTTTTTCTTTGTTTGGTCATGTTTTCCCTGTAACACGACCAACAGATTTATAACGTTACAGGTAGAGAAATTCAATACTAGAAAAAAAGTGCTAAAAAACAGGGTATGAGAAAATCGAAGGCGCTATTTTACATTGTTATGAAATTTTCTTTATATTAAATTTTATAAGAACAAGGGTAAGAAGAATTTTGTAACAGATGACTGGCTGGCCAATATTTTTGTTTGCATTCAGTCTTATACCCTTTACCTTCCAGTTGCAACTTAACATACTTACTGAAATCTATTGCTGACAATTTGCAGCATTCATATGTTTCAGTCTTCCCCCCCAAAACCCCCAACACTTGTGGTGTTCTACCAGCTCACCTCTGGTTTTGATCTAAGATGGTGATCGCCTGTTGTGGCATGTACCCTGCTTTGATGCTTGAGATGTCAGGGGAAGTATGTACATAAAAAATGGGCCAATGACATGTGCAGTTCAAGCAGACAACAAATGCACCTGCAAAAGAATACCTGCAGAGCATCCAGAGATCATTGTGCTTTTACGTGTTAAGACATGCTGATAGTGAAGAGGACAATAAACAACTTAAAAGATTATCGTTCAACTCCATGAGAATGATTCATCTTTCTGAGGTCATCTAAAAAGTTTCTACTCTTCTTATCTAGGCATGATTAGTGAATTCGTATTTTACCAGTCTTTGGTCCAGGGGCAGAATTTGACTTTTTAATACACAGTCTTAATTTTCTGAAATGGAGAGGAGGTAGGTGGGGGACAGGCAGCAGTTCTTTCTGCTAAAGAAAGTGTGTCCGTAATTGCCCTAAAGAAATGTAAGAGAGTTAAAGATGATAGCATATTAAGAAGCATTAATTTCTACCTTTTAAAAAATATTTTGAAGCACAGACAAGCCTGTACAGATAGTTTTTATTACAGTCCCTGAGATAACATCTCATTTTTAGTCTAGACACTCTGAATTACCACCTACAGTGTATGGTAAGAAACCACAAGAAAAATCTTTTGAAGAGTTGTCTTCTCATCCTTTCATGTTCCACAATAAGAAAAGTTAAAATATAAGAGTAGGACTGCAGATTTTCTCTGAAAATTATAAAGCTTTTTAAAAGATCTGGAAAAAAAAAAGACAGGTTTTTTTTTTGTTAATAAGCAGCTATTCTTTAGTCTATCCAACAAATGACTTTAAAGAAATTGCTAGATCATGTTATATTATCACATGGGGTCGCATACTGCTAATAACCTTTAATAAGAAAAATGCAAAATATTAAAATTTACAGTTTAGAATTTATGCATTCACAGGTGCGTTACCAGCTAACAACAGAGAAGACAAAGTGATAAGATTCCAGGTTCTGTGACATTGTTTGTGATAAGCATTTACATTTGTGAAATTCATTAAGTTGCCGTTCCCATATGTCATATTCTATTCTGAAAACTGCTACATATCACATTAGCATAGAAAAATTCTTTCTAAGCAAAAGCAAACTTGCTAGCAAGGTAAAAAGTGACTGCGTAGTTCACAAAGAACGTGGCTGAGCTGAGGGTGCACGAGTACATCCCACATTTTTCTGACTTGGCTTCAGAGCGTGCCTATGTGTGCGTTTCCTCTGGGAGAAAATGAAGGTGCCTACGCAGGGACAGAGCCAGACGCAGCGTGCAACGGGTGCTGCAACCTGGACAGCAGCTTGTGAAACACGATGTTTGGATCAGCTTTTCTTCTTAGGAAAGTAGAAACACTGAAACAGGGATGGAACATCTCGCCTGTGAGGAAAGGCTGAGAGCTGGGGTTGTTCAGCCTGGAGAAGAGAAGGTTCCAGGGACACCTTATAGCAGCCTTTCAAAACTTAAAGGGGGGCTTATAAGAAAGACAGGGAGAAACTTTTTAGCAGGGCCTGTTGCGACAGGACAAGGTGTAATGGTTTTAAACTAAAAGAGGGTAGATTTAGACTGGATGGAAGGAAGCAGTGTTTTACAATGAGGATTGTGAAACCCTGGCCCAGGTTGTCCAGAGAGGTGGGAGATGCCCCCTCCCTGGAAACGATCAAGGCCATGTTGGACTGGGCTCTGAGCAACCTGATCAAGGTGACAATGTCCCTGTTCACTGCAGGGGGGTTGGTCTGGGTGGCCTCTAATGGTCCCTTCCACCTCCAACTATTCTATGATTCTATGCACTGCTTGGTGGGGGTTTCTCAACTTTGTTTATGGTCCTGAAAGAGGAAAAGATATTTTACCTGTGGAGAAACAGGAGTATGTATGGTGTCCATAAAAACGTCTAAACTAATTATGTAGCAGACATGTAGTGCAGGTGGAGAGATTTAGTTTTCAAATAAGTTACTTATACAAATTTCATTTACTGGTAATGGCAGTTGGAGCTTGCCTGTATTTGCTACCCTTGGTATTTTCTCTAATTAAGGGAAATGAGAGAGTTGAAAGTAGGGATATTTAATTGCTCTTTAGATAAGGATTATTCACTGTCTTACTGAAGAATGGGATACGGAATGGAGCACTGGCATGCCAAGAATGACTCTCAAGCAAAAAACAACTACATTAAGCATTTCTGAAGACCCTACTTATGATTAATCCACCTTTGAACAGTAACATTGTTCATTTGCAGTAGTTAGCTAGGAGTTGTTACTACTTTCCTTAATGAAGTTTTAATAAAGCTTGTAAGCTGCTGAAATTTCCTGAAAGTTCAGCTCTTTGCTGTTCAAATTATATGCAGCACATTTTACTTCAAAAAAGGTGGCAGGTCATTTGAGAATTGTGTGTATATGTATGCATTTGTGTGCGTCAAGTCCGAATGAAGAAGGATGTAAAAATAGTATTTTCTGAGTTTAGTTCACCAGCTTAAAGGTTATTATCTTTATAAATAACCTGTCATGCTGTTAAAAACACAGCATTGTTGGACAACACAAGTATCCTTTTGTAAAATGAAGAGTAAATTGCTATGGAAGCAACAATAGCTTTCAATGGCGGTTGTGTTCGGCTGACTTTGGAGCAGAACCAGCCTTTTTCAGACACATGATATATTTGCTTTCTAAAGTTGCTTGCATTGTCTGGGGATGAGGATTAAGGCTTAGACTTTTTATGTTTGATCTGTCTGTGTCCAGGAGGTATTATTTATATGGTATGGGATTTAGGACATGATTCACATTTCCAGAAGGAATATAATCATTTGTTTTCAGTAGGAAGGTTCAGTCTGTGAAGAGGCAGATTATAAAATTTTGATACAATTCCTTTGAAGAAAGAAAAAGTATGTGTAAGAGCTTGTAGTGAGACTTGACTAGCTAACCATATGCTGTCTAACTCTTAATTGCTAGGGCTGTGGTAGAAAAGGAATGTACAACTATTTTGTAAATCTGTGTTTGACCAAGCAATTTTATTTTTAAGAGAAGACATGCTTATGTTTTTGTTTCTATTATTAGAAAGACATTAAAAACAAAGAAAATTTTAGGAAAAATAGTTCAATTAATATATGAGATGGCAAAATTATGTATTTTTCTAACAAAAAGCTCCTCCAGTAGACAAGGATGGAAATTCCTCTTCAAGGGTGAAATTCAAATGAAATGACACAGAGCTGAAGCTTTTGTCTAGAGGAAGCAATGTTGAGTAGAGAGCAAAAATCTGAAAGCTTCAGGCACATGGTGCCCTCCGTTGAAAACACTGGAAATTTTTCTTCAGTCATTAAAGCGTTTGTTTGAGTAAACTGTCTGATTTACATTTAGCTGGACACAGACCAGTTTCAGCAGCTACCTCCATCCATGCAAGCCTATGGAAACAGTTACCTGCCCCCATTTTTTGTCTGAGGTGGGAGAGAAAATCAGAGAAAACACCTGGTAAAAGAAAACAATAATTAGATTATAGCAAGCACTCTGTTATGTAGTTTGATATCCACTAGGAACAGGGAGTATTGCTGACAAAGAGAAGCATGCCTTACAAATGGATATTCAAAATGGAGTTATGCTGATAAAGGAAATTAATGGGAGATTTTTGGAGCTACTCCTGGTAGATATTTGTTTTACACAGGAAGGATAATGCAAGAAATTCAAAGGAGATGTTTATTTAGAGTTGTTTTTCGTTGGTTTGGCATACTTGTTTTCTGGGTGCATACACACAGAACTGCTGAACCAAGAATAATTGAGAATATGTGATTTTTCTTTGATGAGTGTATACCTCTACTGAAAATGTAGTTATTGATTTGTAAATGTGTTTTTTTTTAATATCCGGCAACCTCTACCAATATCCAAAATGACAAAAGTTAAACTGGTAGTTATTTGGATAGTTTGTATACACATTGTTGAACTATAAAAGCTAGGAAAAGTATTATAAAATAACAATGATACGGGTGTTCATAGAAGAGAAGAATCATTTCCATTAATGAAATCAAAAGAGGTCAAATATTTGAAGAAGAGTAATATAATGAAGTATGACTCAGTTAATCTTGGTGCTATTAAAAACTTAAAATATTAGAAAAATTCTATAAAATGAAATTATAGCCTTGCAGTAACATTCTTTTTATTCGATACTATTTCTCATTTATCAGGTTTCTGCTAATGGCCTTAGAGATTTAGAGAAAATAATCTGAGTGGTGTGCTTCCAAGGGAACTCAGTTAAGTCTGCCTTTTGGATTATTGTTTTGGGATCTGTATGATTTAAAATGAATAAAACCTCCCTGTATAGCAGTGATAAAGATTATATAGCTAGCACAGTATCTTTCAAAATATAGCATTTAGGGGAATCTAAGAGTGCAAATTCCTTCAACATTTGTCATGAAATGAAATAAGGATTTGGATCTGGTCGTAATGGAAAAACATCAGCTTCTATAAAATTTTTAATAAAGAAAAGCATTTTGTCCTCTTGCACGTACCCTAAATGAGTCATGTTGTGTGTTTCTGTCAACACGACATGCTCACATTTGTCCTACGAAAATGAAAATATGTCCGTGAAAAAAATACTTCTCATTTTCATTATATAAAAAATTCTATGTCATTATATAAAAAGCCCAACTTTTCAAGCTAGCTATGAAATTACTCTACCACTTAGTGACAATTTTTGGGTTGTAGCATCTTTGGACGCTAGTCTTTTGTTACCTGAGTCAGAGCTGTAACAGACTGGCCGAGGAGCAGTGTGTTAAAGCAGCAGCTAGACAGTATGGAAAATGGAATAATCAATGGAAATTTCACTGTTCTTTACTGATCAGGTAGATACATAACTTAAATAACTTTCTTAATCTGAATCTTCTTGGGAATATGTAACATGTTTATTTGGTGCTATCTCCCTTGGTGTCAGCCCTGGCTTTGTCTTCCTTAGATGTGATTCCTGCAATAAGCTGTTCATTTGATGTTCCATATAAAATACATTTTAGTGATACATTTTACGGCCGTTTTCCCATACTGCAATGTGAAGTTTTTAAATGGTGACTATTCTGGTGATAATCAGTAATAGCATCAGGAATGTTTGGGGTTTTTTCCCCTAGGTTATTCATCAGAGGAAATTGAGGTTTGTGCAGTCTAATACTTACATATTTTCAAGTATTTACCACGTCACATCTTCCCTGAGCTGAGACAACTCAACTTTTTTTTTTGGTATATTAAGAGAACTAAAAACGGTGACATAGAAAATTCAGTAGTAACTTCAGTCAATATGGTTGTTGTACAAGTATGCCTTACGAAGTCATCCCACTATTTTGCTGGTTACATAAATGTTTCTATCCACTGTAAGTGTTGTAAACTATTCTCAGTAAATAACACTACTTTTGTTAAGTAACATAACTAACAGCTTTCTTTTTGAAGTGCTGAGAGTGCTATTGTTTATGATACAAAGTAATTTATAAATATATTTACAAACCACAAAGCAACTTGAAAGTTTGTTTTGATCTGTTTGAGGTCCTTATTGAAAACTGTGTGAAAATTATCATATATGACGGGTTCTTTGGCTACAATGACAATACATAACAGAAAAGCTTGAAATGCTATGAAAGGCTGTCTCATCATGTTTTTGTACTACAAAAGGCTCTCATTTCAAGCTTAGTCTCTGAAAGTTTGCCTCATCCTGTGCTTCAACAAATGAAAGCCTACTTTTTTTCCCCTGCAATTAGTTCATAATTCTTTAGGTATACAGCCTCTTGTAAAACTATATAATCTAATTTCAAGCCCAGTTAGCTTCTAATTATCTGTTTATCAGCAATTGAAAAGAAACTTTTTTCTCTTTCCTCACAAATTTTAGGCTTTTGAATAAAAGAACATCTGGTATTGAGAATGGGATGTATTAATTATATATTCTCTAATCTAATGCATATGAACATTTAATTTTACCTTATTTTAATAATAGTCAGAAAATACTTTGTTTTGAGACTGCTGTTCACAGTGTTCAATTTTCCTCTTGAACAGTAGACTCTAAAATGCATGGAAGTTTTATGTATTTGTATCATAAATCAATTTCTTGATGGAAGCTATGACAAATCCTTTTTTTAGCAAGCCAGTCCTCTTGGTGTTAGTATAAAGAGCTTTACCTGATCCTTCTGATGGGTTACTTATAGTCACAGTGTTGCTGAATTCAAGAGGTGTGTTTTTTGTTGGGTTGGGGTTTTTTTGTGTATGTGTGTGTGATAGGCACTGTGTGCACAAAAATGCAATAATCCTTTGCAATATTTCCAGTTTTAAAGAGTTTCATGAATTTCATATGAATCAGTTACAAATCTCTGAAGTCCTGAGTCCAAAACTCATATCAGCTCCTTCTGACAGATTCCCATTTGGAAAGAAAGAATGGAACCCAAAGACTAACCTCTGTTTTAGCCTTTCCAGTTGTAAGGCAAGTGTATGAGAAGTCAAGACACAAACTGGTGCACAGCGGCTTTGGTAAACAGAATAACTGAGCAGAATTACCCACCTGTGAACAAATGTGTTGTGTAATTTTAAAAACATAAGAGAAAGGGAAAAAGACAAACCAACAAACAGTCAGCTAGACCAAGCAGAGTCTGTCGTGCTGCACCCAGAACTGCTGCTATGACCAGCAGGATTGTGAGCTACACCACGGAAGGGTGTAGAATAAGATACGTGGGGGATGGAGCAGCTTCAGCTGTAGGACAAACTTCTATACTGTTTCAATATATCTTCATAAATACTAAGAAAAGACAAAGAGGACTTGGAATGAAGTTCAACTTTCTGTGGAAGACAGAGTGGAACACATGTGTTCTTAAAAGTTTTGTTGGTCAAAAAAATGTAAATGTCCATAGAACCTTTAGTGACTGATTAATTTTCTAACATGAAAATGAAACACATTTATTCACAATTTCACAGAACAGGGTTTCGTTGAATGTTTTATCTTCTTTCATCTAACACTGTTAACAGAAGTTGTACAATATTTCAAAGAACATTTTTCTAAAAAATTTAGCAAACTGTGCCTCGTGCATTCTGTGATGCTCTGTGTATTTGCAGAGTATGTATATGTCTGTTTTTCTAAAATACCGTATTTATGAGGAAGAGTGTGTATAGAATCCAGGAGTATGAGTGTCTTTCTATGAAACTGAATAATTTGGAAAAAGGTGAATATTTTTATAGGAAAGACTTCTTAAAAATATTAAAGGTTGAACTTCGGATGACTCCGTAAGTAAAAATATGCATTTTAAGGTAAAGTTTTTGTAAAGATAAAGCTGTTTCGCCTGTCCAGTCTTCATTATTAGCTTTACTTTGGAAGAAGGGTAAACAGTCTGTGCTCAAATTTCCCCTCCTTAGCCTTGGCAGCACTAAAGCAAATTACTTGCTTCATAACATTATTGAGAAATCATATCAAACTTTTAGATGATTTTTGAAAATCAGTTCAGCTCTGCTTTCAAGAAAGAAAAGAGAAAAAATATCATAAAAAATATGCAAATATGCAAAATACAGTAGTGAGTATATACAGAGTATATATATATACTCATATATATAAGTAATCAGGTCCTTAAAAAGACTAGAACCTGTAAAATCAATTTTACTGGGTTAAGAAAAACTTGGTCCTAAATTGCCATAGATCTCAGGTCTTATCACTTTAATTTAGATTGTTTTAGTGGCCACATCTAAAACTAAAGTATCTTTTCAATTTTAGCATTCAAGTCAATTAAATAGAGAGACTTACAGTTCAATAGGCCAATGTATAAACTAGATTTGAATGCCAATTAAAGTTACAGACTCATTATCACAGATAGACTTTTTGGATTTTCTGCTGTTCTTCAATATATAGGTTATAATGCATTATACTGAATATTACTACCAAGTTATTATTTTTAATATAACCTACAATATTGGATTCTTTTTATATTTCAAGCATTAAAATAATTTCATTCTTCTTTCATGGATATACTTGTCAAAATCTTGGAGATCCTTTCCCCTCTGCTTTTAAAACACTCACTGAAAAGGAAAGCACAGAGGCACTCAAAACTTACCAGAACAAGCAGTTACCACTTTCAGCCACAAACCCTTTCTGGAGAGCCGTCTATTTCATGGTCCGCATGAACCATAATGCCTTCAAGACCTGTCTTGGGGGAGAGGGGATGTTGAAGGGGAGCAGAGTTCGGGCAACACCTGAGCTAAAATGTGTAAGGCGATTTCAGTTGCCTCAGAAATATGTTATCTGAGGCAGAAATCAGATTAGAAGAAAAACAGAGACTCCATGTTAATGTATTAAAATGGATGTATGGGAAGAGAAGATACAAACAGAAATAGTAGGCTGCAGAAGCAAAGTGGCTGACACCAATTGTGATTTTTTATGCATTACTGAAATCTAATGTGCTGGTTTGTATAGATGGAATATTAATGAAAGTGAGTAACTCAAGGAGCCATGCAAAGGCGAGATTTGGAGAGGTAGTTTTATGTCAAAGGAATCTTGGTTTCTAGCATGCAAAATGAAACTCCAGGTAAAATAGCAGTGAAATCTTTGGGAAGTGGAAAATAATGCACAGAAAAAAAGCTGGGTTATCATTTACCTCTGAGTGCTAATACTGAAGGACACGTAAAATGAAATGAGAGGAGGTATCTGAAAATTTGTGAAGTTACACTTAGAACTGACCATGTAAAAATAACTAAGATCAAAGGAGGGAATATACAAAAAAATAAAATTAATACTCCTTAATACTCCTTTCTCAAAGTGCAGATTATGTGCATCCTTTGGGTAGTAAGGAAATTAGCTGGAAATACCCCATTGTACAACAGAGAATTTTTTACTAAAAAGTCATGTTTAACCGAGAAGGTAAGCAAATATTAGAACAAAGCAAATGAAGTGACAATTTTCAGAGGGCAGAAGAGTGAACCTGGTAATTTAAGATAATTAATTTTAAAAGACCAAGGCTTAGTTCACAAAAGGCATTTTGAAGTATAACGGGCAGAATACAGGCATTTTGCGTTAAGAAGTGTAATCCTTCCAATTTCTGCCTCAGTGTGAAGGGACAACAATCAGCTAGTGCTCCCAAGCACTCCAGAAAGATTTATCTAGATTCTGATCTCTTCTCATACATAAGATTGCTAGTGCTGTGTCACCGTTTCGCCTCTACTTCACATCTTACCCTGGGTGAGATCATCTGCCTAGCTATTGCAGGTCCCTACCGCCTGAAAGGGATGACCAGGCCATACCTGATTCCCAGTCCCCTGTCCCCTGCATCTCATGGAACAGATACAGACCTCCAAGAGTGTTTAAGATCTTTAATCATGTGAGAACTTTCACTTCCATTGTAACATTGCTCTGAATGCAGCTTGCACTATTGCTATCTAACAAATTGTGAATAGCAAATAGTAACTGTCAAACAAACAGCATCAGACAAAAGCAGATGAATCAAGCCTTGAACCAACCCGGCAAGGGATGGCTGAGAGTATAATTTTGATACACCAGCTTTGCATACTCAGCACCCAAAATGTCCTGTCTATGTGGATGTGTGATGACAAGCTGACAAATGTGCCTGAAGTGTATTCAAATTTCTGCATTTCAGGAGCCAAGGAACAAACTGGTTACAGTGTATGAACAAGGTTCAGAGCATGGAGATTGAGTGAAGTGTCATTCAGGAATTCAGATAAGATGGAGGATATTTATTTCCTGAATAGTAAATGATGGCATGGTTTCCTTAAAAATATTCATGATCTCTTGGAATTACTCATAAAATGCAGTTCAAAAGAGTATAGACTGAAAATTACGTGTCATGTAAATTTTCCAAAATTTATATTCAGGTCATAAAGCATAATGCCAGAATAAAATATAATAGCAGTAAATATCAGAGGCATTTGTTAGACCATCTCGATAATTAGAGAATGTATTCCCAAGAGAGCAGAATTACTGTAATGTATGCTAACAGGATGTTTGAAAACAACCCTCTTAATAAATGGAGTTGACAGAAAAAAGACTGCAAAAGGATTATTGGCAAAGGCATGTAAAATAAGAGATTTGGCAGGAAGTTTAACAACACAAATATGCATCACTCAAGGGAGAAGATTTCTATCCGGGGAACAAGCTGTCTTTGTAAACAGGATTATACCCGTAACAAGCATCTAGAAAGCATATATGAATTCTACCAAGAAAAAATTGTTTCCAACAGAAGTAAGGGATGTAAGAATAGTTCAATGACAGTTATTTCAGGTTGTTAGTAAAATAGTTACAATTGTAAAATCAGTTTTATTAATTTTTGCATTTAATTGTTTATTTAATTGTTACATTAACCAGTCACTTTGCTTCTCTATCCCCATAACAGATGTTCATTATAAAAACTGAATACATTAAGATGATTACATTATTCAAACTCTTTGATAATTCATTTGTATTAAAACCGTAAGACTCTGTTGACATTTCCCTAGGGTACATTTGGTGAGGTTAAGCAGGATAAATGTCACAGTTAGTAATGCTGTTAAGATAAAAACCTTGCAAAGGAACTACATATTATTTCTCTGCTTTATGGTCCTTAACAGCAACTTTTAGAGCGATATTTCCTTTATAAATGACGCATTATACCTTGAAAAGTAAAATAAAAAGACCTGAAATTATGATTCTTGCTCATTTCATCAAGAACAAATGAATAGAGGAGAAGAAATCTTAAAGAATTATGCATGATTTTTTTAAAAAATGTTTCAAAATAAAGATAATATGCTGTGTTTAAATGAAATGGCCCTGGTGAGGTGTGGTGTGGAAGAATGCATCTTAAAAAGAAGGTAAGACGTGTATTAATTTCAATGCAAATGTTTCAAAATAGGAAGTGAAACGTTAAATCACTAAGATTCAAAAGGGAATCTCAGATACAGCACAGACTGCAATATTTCAGAAATATCTGATTATATAGCTTCTTGTAGCTGGAACTGGAGAAAAAATATAGGTTGGGATGACCTGTAGAGGTCCCTCACTACAGCCTCCTTCTCAAACCGGGGCTAAACGCTAAGATTAATTTAAATAAAGGTATGCCCATTTAATTTATACTAATAACATTAAAAAAGTAAATTCAGGTTGCTCATGGCCTTCTCCAGGGAAGTTTTGAAAATTTCCAATCACTAATAACGCACGCAGATTCTCAAGGCCAGTGGTCTGATGCTTACGTTTTCCCTCGTATCCAGCCCAACTCCGTCGTAGAGACCTGTGAGTGTCACCTCTTGGTCTTCATTGTGTGTCTCTGGCCAGTGTCTCTTTCTGCCTTCCCTAAGGCTCTCCGTTAGGAGGCTGATTGCTGGTAGATCCCCCCAGCTTATCCTTCTCATCCTGGAATAAACAAGCCCAGTTATTGCCCTCAGTCTCAACTCACCCTAGGTCCCTGAGCTGAACCCCTTCCAGGGCACTTTGCTGGACTCTTTGGTCTGGGCAATCTCTTTTGTACTGGGGGCCCAGAACAGGACATGATGAGTGCTAGAGCCTGGTAGTGCCTGTCACTATTCTCAATACTAACTTAGTTTATACCTTTTCATTAATTTCAAGGAAGTTGCTTAAACTTCAGCGAAGTATGGTCCTTGTAATAGTTAATTGTTTACGTTTCAGGTACTGAAAGTTTTTGCTCAAACACACTGAAGAGGTAACAAAGTAAATCCTATTAAAGAATAAAATGCAACAACTCCAGCTGACAATAAGATTAGGTGGACGTGGAGGAATATAAAATGTTTTGCTTTTTTTTAATTAAGCAAAATTAACAAGAAGTTTCTTAATAATGAAAGTTAATATTATACTGGTCTGCTAGTTACAAGGGGAATTTTCATTTGGTTTGGTTTCTGTATCTGGGTCATACCTAATATCTGAATAGAACATTAATTATAAATATTTCTGATTATCAAACAAGTAAGAATTTTGCAGTTGTCTTTATTGCAATATCTTTGACTATAATCAGCTTAAACAAAATTGGTCCTGATAAAAATTTTATTATTAATAATAAATACTCATAATGCATTCTCCCGTGAAAAGCCACAATTCCTGAGGCTAATAAAAATGATCAACGAGCTAAGAACTCTAAAAAAGAAATACAGAGTAGCTGAATATTAGAGGACTGCTGGATATCTAGTCCAACACCCCTGTTCAAAAAGCTGTCACCTAGAGCAGGTTGTTCAGGGCCATGTCCAAACAGGTTTTGTAGATCTTCAAGGAATGCAACTCCACAAGCTCTCTGGGCAACCTCTTGCCATGTTTGACCACTCTCACAGTAAAAAAAAGCTTTTTCTTATGTGCAATTTCCTGTGTTTTGGTTTGTGCCCCTTGCCTCTTGTCCTGTCGCTGGATGCCACTGAACAGGATCTGGCTCCATCATCTTTACTAGCCCCATCAGGTGTTTGTACACACACATACGATCCCCTCCTGAGCATGTGCTTGTAGAGGGTGAACAGTCCCAGCTCTCTTAACCTCTTAGTGTATGAGGGATGCTCCAGTCCCTTGGTCACTTCGTTGTCCTGCGATGGACTCTCTCCAGTAAGTCCATGTCTCTCTTTACCAGGGACCCCACAACTGGATGCAGCACTCCAGCAGACACTAATGTAGTTTTCAGAGTTATAATAATATAGTTGAAAGGTACAGACTCTTTCTGCTTTACAGTGCTAAATGACATTTTCCACACTTACAGCACTGGCTGAGAAGTGATTTTGTGAGGTTAATCAAAGTCTTGTTAGTAGTAAAGTTTAAACTTTGAGTAATGCAAAACTGAAGAGGAAACTCCATCTAGAGGGGAGTTGCCAATGACCAACTGTCAAAATGGATGTGTAAACTAAGTTAACTTGATATCATCATAGATGACTGGAAGATAGAGAAGGAAGTATATTTGCTCATTTTGTGCACGACATAATGCTGGAAGAAACTACAGGTAAGTCAGGGTTGTAATTCAGACTGAACTTGCTGTAATCTGTTAAAAGCAGTAGGTCTGCTGGGACAAGAATACTTGTCTAGATAGCAGTTCTTTGGGCGGGAGGGGTGGGAGAGTCTGAGGACTGCTTATGACATGCAGGCTAAGCACAATCAATTACGGGACACTACTACCAGTAGGGCAACCTGTACTATGGTGTGTAAGAATATGAATTTGTGTTTTGCTCATGCATGAAGCAACCTTTTTCCTGCACTTGGTTGTCACAGGGGCTCAGCTGGAGGTCTTTGTCCAGATTTGACACTCCAAGAACTATTTGGGAGAGTCAAAAGAAAATACCAGGAATAGTAGGAGAAGAAACAGAGGGAAAGATTAAAGGAGCTGTGATTATTCGGGTCAAAGTGGCTAAGATGGAGCAGGAATGTGATAAGTGTCTTGAAACGGAAAAAGTCAAGTCGGATATTTTTTCCTAGGAGAAAAGAAATATTTCCCATGTTTATCCTGCATAGAGAAATAATAATCAGGCTTAACTGCAGGAAGAGACATTGAGATTTGGTATGAAGAAGAGTGTGTTAGTGCTAAAGATGCTGAAGCATTGGTACAGTTTGCGGACCGTTTCTGGCAACTTTTAGGAAAAGGGTAGAGAAATATCTGTAATGTAGTTAGAGTTGATCTATAGCAAAGGGACGAGATGACCTTTGAAAGTCCCTTCGAGCTCTATGATTTTTCTCATTTACAGATGCCACAGTACAGACTTACAAAGTCAGATAAAGGAATCTACTGTTAAAAGGGAATGATAAAAGAAAAAGAAAGTGCTCATCTCTTTGTGCTGTACCCTTCTCTGTTTGAGTCAAGAATATCAGCTTTGTGTTTGATTCAGGCTGTTTTGGTTGTCAGTGTTATTCTTTGTCTTATCTGAATATTTACTTTTAATTCCAAACCCGTCAAATATGTCAAAGGTCTAAGTCTGTTATCTACAAAGACACAAATGAACTGCAGATGTTGCTGAGTGTTTGATATATTCCTATAAGATCTCAGCATTGTTTATGTCAAAACCCCATCTTAAGACGCTTGTTTCTTCTAAATTACTTTGAAAAGTTAATTTAAATAGTGAACTCCAGGTTTCAGATTCATAGACCATCAGCATCAATATTAGTTCCTTGAACAAACAGGAGTTTTGATACTTTTCAATACTCGTCAAAGATATTAACAGGCCATTTTCTGGCAAATCCTTGAGTTGAATTGTTTTTCAAGCATAAACACACAGTGCTTAACGGACTGTTAGACAATTTTAAAATGACCGCTACGTCTAAATAGAAGGTAGAGAGAATTTCAGTCTGGAAAGCTGTGTAGTGTAGAGGTGGTCTATCAAAAGGAACAGAGGACCGGATGTTCTGGTTAAGCGCACCGCTGTTCTGCGAAGTGCAATGCAACTGTGTCACTGCCATGCACGATGTTTTTTGAAACTCTGCTCCTTATTCACCAATATGCGTTCAGTAAAGTCTAATAAGCTTCTATCAGAGAAGCATACCCAGAGAGAAGATCTTTATATTTTTAGTATTTCCCAAGCTATTTTGATAATAATTCCATATTGTCCATACTGAAGTATGAAAATAAGAGAATCTTATTTCATCCATCAGGGATTTTTTGGTTTTAAATATAAATTAGAAATTAAATAAATGACAAAATTAACTTGTATATATGACGGATTTTGGTATGTTTCTCTAATACTAATGACTCCATTCCGGAAATATCATATTGATTAGGAAATCACGAGAGCTCTGTTTTTCCTGAGGGTAATAACTGATTTCTACTCATATCTAATATTTCAGCTTTTGGCATTGAATATAGATACATAAAATTTAACACAAACTTTAATGTAATTTCATTTTCTGAGTAGTTCCTAGGCAATATGTGGTGCAAGGATCAGAAAATTCATGTAGCAATCAAGCTAGACCATCCACCAGGAATAACAGATATGCCTGATCTGCTTTATTTTTGTTTTGTTACATTATTTATAGCTTTCCAACTTAGAATAAAACACACACTAAAAAGGAAAACTTTGTTTTCTAGTAAATAGAAGAACCAACATACTTAGAAATTCTTTTCTGTTATGTTTTCTTTACACATCAAAGTTTTGAGGTATTTGGTAAATAAAAGTCAGAAAATACGAAACCAATTTGATAGGACTGGATTCGCTTCTTCCCATGTGTGAGAAAGCATTGGTATTTGTAAGCCTGTATTTTATTACATTCTGCAAATTTGCGTGTTAGTGAAGGAAAATATATAACCCTTAAAATCTAGGAAATAAAAACTATTGCTTCACAAGCTAAAGTGCGACATGGCTGTACAGCTAATATATTTGCCATTCATTGGAAATTGTGCTGGACCACATTATTAATAACTGATTTTCGTAGTGTACAAAAGACATTTTACGATTTTATCTTCTGGAAACAAAACTAGGGAGTAGTTTTATTTGTTTTTTATTTTTTTAAAGGCAGGGAAGATGACCATGTCAGATTGTTTGACAGAAATATTTACCAGGAATATAAGTATTATTCCATTTTCCTATCTTTGACAGAATATTTTAAACAAAGGTAAATATGCTGAGCATTGCTGTGAAGTAATATAAGAAGTTATCGCGCATTTAACTCCTATATATAAGTCAGAATTTTGTTATGTGTGTTGATCTGTGTGTCTTAAGCACCTTGGTTTGAACTTTTTGACCATGTCTCTCCTGGGAAATTATGACTTTGGCCCACTTCGGTTTCTGCATGGCTCTTGAGTGTTGGGTTTCAGCTGGCTGCCTATGAACTCTGGAAAATGTTATCCTTGTTTTGCCACTTACTCTTTATATCAGTCTAATAAATAAAAACAGAGTAGCAGTATTTTTAGGACTGATAGGGTTTTACTTTGTATATTTTCGTGTAAACTCTTGACACGTACAAGAAAAGTATGAGGAGTAAGGGACAAAGTTGGCTTGATAGGATATTTCCTGTCTCAGCTGACATGAAAGTACATTGGATGAAAGAAGCTATGATAAACACATTGTCTAAACGTTCCTTCATCAGGAAGAGGTTGTATTAATGACGTAACCAATCATGCTGTTGCAGAAGAGAATGGGAAAACAAAAAGATAGTTGTGTTTAATTAATTTGCTGCAGGACACATACAGAATCACAGAATGTTGGGGGTTGGAAGGGACCTCTGTGGGTCATCTAGTCCAACCCCCCTGCCAAAGCAGGGTCTCCTACAGCAGGCTGCACTGGACCTTGTCCAGGCGGGAAAGGACTGAGCACATATAACAGGACTGAGCACATCACTGCAATCTATTTCTATTTTACAAGACTTGTGCTATGCTGATATGTGGAATCCTAATGTACGTATACTGCTAGAAACTGCTCTGGGTCCATACACATTCTCTTGAATTAGCACGTTGTACTTTTAATAGCACTACTTGCAAATTTCTGTTCAGATACACTGGTAATATAAACCCAGCTTGTTTTCTGCTGTGAAAATGCACTGCACAGATGTCCGACAGTTTCATTCCTCCTCTATCTGTTTTGGAAAGGGACTTCTCTGTTGTGTTTAGAGCATGTAGATTCTCAAGGACACTGGGCAAACCAAACACAGTGCAAAGTTAGCGTGGGAAGTTTGAGATATTATCACATCTATGTATTCCTTTATTTGTAAAGCTCAAATACTTAATATCAATGCTATTAAATATAAATTTACAAATTACATTAAAACAAGAGTTACTTATGTTACAGAAGAGATAGAACCCCGAGATAATCTCTCACACATATGACTGTTTCATGGATATACGAATGCTTTAAGGATTATTTTGAGATTTTTCTGAGACTTAAAAATACTTGACAAATTCTGTAGTACTCGTGGTCAGTAGGAAAGAATAAGGCATTTAGGTCAGAGAAAATTGTCACTGGGAAACAACTGAAGCATCTGTTCTTACAAAAATATTGTGTAAAAATTCAGATTAGGAGGAACAACTTCTTCAATTTTGTGAGAAACTTACTGATATTGTGGAAAAAAATAGTTTGTTGTTTTTCATTAGTGAAGCTTTCTCTATAGGAAGTTTTAAACCCAAGACACTGTTGACAATAAATTGTCAAAAATACATGAAAGAATTTGCAGAAAAAAGCAAGAAATTATGTCATTACACTTATATTTGCTAAGCAGTGTCCTGGAATTTCTAAATTATTAATTAAAAATCTATTCTTTATTTTTTTGCTGTTATGCCAGAGTGGAAGTCAACTGCTTAGAAATTTATAAATAATTTGAAAGATTACTGTTGGTTTCAATTGTTTTTACAGATGTCCAAATGTGAGTCTTTTTTAAACTATGAAATTCTGCAGTGTTCTGTGTATTAAATATTAATAATCTGCTATGCAAACGCACATATTGTAGTAGGTGTGCTTTTAAAATGGATTGTTTTTTTTTCCGGAATGAGTTCTTCTGTTTCATATAGTGAAATGAGACCTGGGATTTACTTTATTTCAGAAAAGTAATAACTGTGCAAGATAGTTTATTTGCCAATGGTAGGGCCTGATATTAAGAAATGTTCTGTTCTTCAAAACCAAAGAAGCCACTGATGTGTTTGAACGGCCAACAAAAAAATAGCTCTAAAAGATTTATTATATTTTACTTACACTGAGATACAGGATTTTACCAAAACTGTCCTTTAAAATACCTGTATACCATAGATGATTGTTTTATAGAGATAAAAAAAGTCTTTTGAAACATTCCAAGACTTCTCATAACATTTTTCAGTGTGAACTCTAAATCTCTCTAGAAAGAAATTAGTGTTCGAAGAAAAGAAGATTTACAGAAGACTTAATGATATTTTAGGAGTTAAATCTACATGGTAAACACAGACGTTGTGATGTAGGAGGGAGTTTAATATATGATGGTTTTTAAAGTTCAATGAGTTGCACAACGATGAATTACAAAGACTATTTTCCTACTCTGCTCAATCTTCTGTTTTGTCAAGTAGAGAAATACTTACTTTGAAGGAAAAAAGGGAGAAGGTCATATCTGCCTAGTCAGTGAAATCTGCAAGTCAAGTATGAATTTTCACTCCAGCAAAAAAACAGTTTATTATGAGAAGATTTCTGCACATAAAAATATTTGCCTGTAATGGTGGGAAAGCAGGTACATGCTATATACAAAGGCTTACATTATAGGTGTTTGTCATTGGTGTTGAATGTAAAAATCTGTGTTGATGAAGTCTGATTTCAGTGGAATTGTGTAATCATTAATATGATTGCATTATCAGCTTGTTTAAGAAACTGTTGTGGAAATACCAGAAGGAGAATGTGTTACAGACTAATTTAAAAACCTTAGCCACTTGCAGAAAATCTTCCTTATAGAGAAATTCCTTCCAAGCAATAAAGTACTAGTGCATCTCTTTATTGCTTCTCTTCCACTTTATAGCAAGTATTCAGAAAGCTAACAGGAAGTCTATAAAAACACCTCCAAACATCATGAATCTAGAAGATTTTCAGTTCCATCTAGATTGGCAACAATACAGAGAGGGAACAAGTAGATGTACATGATAGACAACTGCTCATGAAAAGACAGGACTCCTAGAACATCTAGGGTGACACGCGTTAACTTCGTCTCCCTCCACAGATTTCTGTTCCTGAATTCCAGTAACACTGGCCTGTATAGTGTGCAGAGGTGAGAGTTCCTCCTTTTGTCCTGCACAGGTCTCTGCTCCAGATCCAGAGCCTGTGTTCCCGCTCTGCATGGAGATGTGGCTCCTCCCATCCAGAGGGACCTGAGCATGGCCCTTGGGTTGCCCTTTTCTATTGCGTGCTACCTGTAGAAGATGAATGAGTCTTCTTGCCACGTTGCTTCATTGTGGTGGCACTTCAGGTGCCAGCAATTAACACTATTAGTGATCCATACCAGGTCTCTAATTTCCAGGTGTCATGTTCCTTCTGCTCTACAGGCTGCTTTCTTCTACAGCCAGGTTGTAGATCAGTAGAAGAAAATAATATTTCGCAATGTGCACTGTACAGATTTTTATCAAAACTCTGAAGCAAAGAGGCAAACTTGCCCAGTGCAATATTTGGTACACAGATTGGATGGCACTGGAGGTTACAGCTGAGGAAAAACTGTGATGGTAGCCCCAACCCTACACATATCTCTTGTACTTTGCAGCTTGTTTAGTTTTATATCTTCTTTCAGAGTGAGAGAGCTACAAGTTTGTCACTAACTTCTGCCTCTCTTCATTCCTCTGGATTACAGTTGCGTAGGTTTAATGAGCTGCTTCTGCTTTGGTTTCCTCATGCTATGTTGTCTTTTTCATTAGATTTCTCTCCTTCATTTGTGTTAGATGTTTGCACATTTCCTAGCTTTAAGGGATGTGGGCTATAATTGGGATCTAAAGTTGGAACACATCTTCAGTTACCATTTTGTTAATTCCTTTTATTTTCCTGTCAAAACCGTATGTTGACATGTATTGCCAATGAAGTGAAAGAAAAGTCAAAGGTAATCCACATCAGCTTTTTTGCTTCTAGCAAAGCTTTGTGTCTTTAGACATGTTTTCTGTTCTAAATGTTGCATGAAAGTATCTGTACTATTTTCATTTTGTTTTCATAGATGCTACGCACAAGCAGGTTACAGAATGGTGAAGGCTTTTCAGCTTGTAAAATTAATTGTATCAATGATGTAGTTTTGTCAAATTCTCTGCAACTCTTTTATAGCTCTTTTCCCTGTCACAGATAAATTTAATTTTTTTTTATAATATTAAGCTGGGATTGAATTAGTGGGAACAACTGAGTTGAAACCCTGATAAAGTTGTTAAATTAAAAGCAGGAAAAGGAGGAAATAGAAGGCAGAAGTTACAGGCTGGAGGCTGGAGAACATGACGGAAAACAGGCAGGGCAGTCCCAGCATACTGACAATTCATCAGAGGTGTGGAACAGGCTTTGTTTTTCCTGACGATATCTGGAACGACTGTGGGGACAAATCATGCTTTGGTTTTGGACAGTGATATTTCAGGGTGAAAAGACACGGAGACAGCAGGCATCTGCAAATCTCCGGTCTTAAGATGCTGAAATTTTGGAAGATTTAAATAAAAGTAGTAACAGAGAACACGCTGCTGTTGCATAGCTTAACGGCAAATTAACATTCTACTTCGCAATGATTGGTTTCATCAGATTTTCAGGTAAGATCTGTACTCCTGTAAATATTTTTGAGGTTGAAGGTAGCTGTGGGTGATTATTCTGCCGACCTAAAAATCAAGCAATTTGAGGAAGTAAACTGGAAAAATTTTAATAACCTTGTTCCTCATGTATTCTGTGCCATTTTTCGTACTAAAAAAAAGTCTATAAAAAATTCTTGATAAACCATCTGATATCTTAAGGATTTTAACACCGTTCTGTCATAGTGACAAATACTTCACTTCCCAAAATTTTCATTTTCATTGTGCAAATACTTTTTTTCAGCATAATAAAAGGCAGATTATGGACCTGTAATGCCATGAATTTACCCAGGTAGAGTGAACTTTCTATGTTTACTGCTTGCTTATTAAGTTCAAACATATGATTCATTGGACTGTGTAACAGATTTTGCTTGTGATAAAGCTGCTAAAGTTAACTTAGATGAAGATAACTGCACTGTGAGTTATTAACTTCTGTTTCTCTGACTACTTCTGCCGCTCATCACGTTTTAAACATTAATATACTTATTTGTTATGTGCTGTCGACTGTAATTAAGTAAAATCCACAATTCAAAACATGGAAAGATTAATGAAATTTTCTGCTGCTGTCATGTTGGAAATATCCACTTAACTTTGAGGACTGAAAATGAAATGACTTTGATAATTCACGATCTGTTTTCAGTGTTGTGAAGAGCTGAATAGGTCATCCTCTATGGTTTCCAACTCTGTCTTTTTCCAAAGCTGTGGCAACAATTCTTACGTGATATTTAGTTATAATTCTTCTCAGCAACAACTCCTGTCTTGCCATAATGATCACCCTGAAGAATCAATTCTTTATATCTTTAGGATTTGCTTCAGCGTCTCAGGAATATCCCTTTGATGTTCTACGCACAGTCCTTTACCCCGTTTCAGAATCGATGTAGTTGTGTACTAGAATTAAAGAAGGCACTTTCACTATCAGGTTCTGCTGCCAAAGTGTGGATTTGCAAAAGGCTCGATATCTGATTTCAAAAAAGAAAGAAAAAACCCCACTCAAATTAAGAATATGAGAAAGATTTATAGGTTAAAAAGATTGTGTAGGTTTGGGTGCTTTTTCTAACTTGTTAAAAAGAAACTCTTAAATTTATTCCAGTTGAATTGACTGTTTCATTCTAAGATATTTATAGATCAATTATATGAAGTAAGTCTTTGGTTCAATAATAAAATGTAAAAAAATAAAATAGGCTGAAACATATATTTTAAACTGCGATATGCATGCTAAAATCTCTTGGGGGAAACAGTTTATCTCAGACACACAGTAACCTATCCTGGAGCCAGCAATGAGGTCCAAGATATAAAAATCTTGGTACAGAACTAGAACAGAATGCCAATAAAGAATTCTTTGCAAAATGTTATTTCAATATTTTGTCAGTTGCTATCTAGATTCAAAACTCCAACAGGAAACAAATGTAACATAGATTATGGTAATATATATTACTCTATTAACATGCTTTAAATAAGATAGTCAAAACAACTTTCTTACAGGCCGTTTATGTATCAAATTAAATATGATATTTTAATTAGAAGAATTAGTTAATGTTCAATCAAATAAAAGATTAGAAAAATAGCACAAAAATGTATGTTGAATACACATGCAAAGAAAATGATGTGAGAAATAACAAAGGCTTATTCTGTCTTTGTGATATATTAGTGGAACACCAGATTGAAGAAAGCAGTGGATTTTCACTTTTCAAAGCAGAAACTTTAAAAAAAAAAAAAGATGGAGTAGAAGATAAGACTTTGAAACACAGATTATTAATATTACAGTTAAAATGAGGCTTAAAAAAAATGCATGCAGTGGTTTGACAGGCTGGAGGATTGTTTTTCCTTTTTGTTAATGAACTATACAAAACAGAGATAATTGCAATTAAATCCTACTTTTCCAACTTTCTCATAGATGTACATATATATAAGAAAGTACCTCAACTGTATCCATTGAGCACCTGCAGATGATGTGGTATGATGTGCGGGGACATCGCCTACTACACATAAAGCATTTGCTTTGTTTGTAGCGTGACAGGAGGCTTGTACGAGTCCTTTGAATGTTGGTTCCAATTTAAACATTTTTTGGAAATATTTTTACTAATATTACAAGCACTAATGCAGCAATGCAGTGTGAATGCTGTACTAAATGTTATAGATAAGCCAGATGTGAAGTTTCACTGTGAAAATCTGGAATATGTGCTCATATTCCTGTGCAGAAATATCTGACTCAAGCAGGTTTGGGTTTCGGGTTTTTTTGGTTTTGTTTTTTGTTTTGGTTTGTTTTTTTTTTACATTGGGTGATCTTCGTTTGAAAAAATATCATTTGGGGAATAATAGAAAGACTGTTTAAGAACCATCATGACTAGAACAGAAATTGAAGAATACTTGCTTTTCAAAAAGCTGAGGTGGAAAGAGAAAAAGAGGCAATGGCACGCTGCCGTAGCATGTTTTGGAAGAAACACAGTACAATAGAAGTAAGAATCAGAAAATTACTTTGGGAAAGACTGTGAAAAAACATTCTCTACAGTGTTTTGTTCGGCTCCACTTTCCATGGACAGATTTAAACAGCTGTAGATATTGTTAATGTTATGGAGAGAGGAATTCTACCGAGATATGTGTCATTACCATAGACATTCCATTTGCACATATTGACCGGAGCAAGTGTTGCCAATAATGATCAAAACTTCGTGCTGTAGGATCCGTTAGTCGTTAGATTCCTTCAGTCTGGGTAGTCAGTGAACCAACAGGAGAACATACGATTAGCTGGTCAAAGAGAATAACCTTGGAATAAATGAGCACGAATTGATACGCTCGCAATTAAATAGAAGGATAAACAAAAACAGGTTGGTTATTAAGGTTTCCAATTCCAAAAGAGCAGACTGAGAAATTACAGAACCTAATTAGTGAAGTCAACAAGATTGAAGTGTCAAGGGACTTAATGTGAAGGAGCTTTGGAATCTCTGAAGTCAAGGCTTCAAAATCCGTCTGAACTACAATACAAACAAGGAAGCAGCAATTTACAGAAAGTGGAAATGTCTCTTCAATATTTGTTTAGAAAACAAATCATCTAGAAGGTAGCAGACATCAAAAGCATAAGCTAGAACTAATTTTCAGAGAACGTTCTTTCCTGAAGGTAGAATGGTATAGGGAGAACAGTGCTGCCCCAAAATTGGGCCAAATTCTGCCTTACATTTTGGCTACTGGATATTAGCCATAAAAATAAAGAGCATGAGAAAAGAAATTCATACTGTCTGATGAAGCAGACGTACATGTTCATAAATAAGACATTCCAAATACATGTCCCGAATCATTTATGTTTTGAGCCTAATTTCAATGAGAATAATGAGGTTATCCAAGGACAGGCAGATTAATTGCAGGTTTTAGCAACCCATGCCGTTTTGGCCTCAGAACAGCCTGTTGTCTTTCTACTCTCCCATAAATGTATAGCTGTAACAGTCACAAAAACAAACTCCTAGGTAGTCAAAGCAGTCAAAACAAATTCAGAGTTTTTAAGATTATTTTCGCAGTAAAAGAACAGCTGTTGGAGAGATTTGTGGTGTGCTTCATACATTGTGGTGATTAGATGAATGCTTTGTTTTTACCTTTCTAACATTTATAAATATTTTTTAATTTGAATACATGTAGTTTAACAATTATTGCTTTTAGAGGTTCTGATTTCTTAAATATGGAACACAGTTTGGTTTTTTTTACCTCTGATCTCTCTGCTTTGGGCAGAAGTATAAAGCTTGATGGATTTTCAAGTTACCATGCTAGAAATAAGGCAGCTTAACCATAAATACGGTATTGTAATCTAAGATGTGAATTCATAACCTACTTACCTTGTCTTTACAACATGTAATGAGTAATATATATTTTGGTATATGTATCTTAATCGTAAAAGTCAGCTTTTAGCATCTATTTTAGTATCTTTCAACAATTTTGTGGATTTTCCCTTATGTAGCCAGCTGTTTTTTGGGGTACATTTTCTCCAGATTTACAACCAATTCAGTAAAGTTGTCAGTATCAGCAATTCTGAAACAGCTATCGTTATAGTTATAATGGAAATTGCTGAAATATCCTCATATATCACATATAAGAGGAACCTTTCATAATTTAAAATTTTAATATTTTAAAGCAGTATATTAGGTCACGCATTATTTAAAGCACTCAAATTTATTACATTCGTGCATTTTCTTCCACTGCTACCGAGTTCCCAAATAGTATAGCTTCTGCTTGCAAACTGTATCCAACAGAGCAAAACCCTTCTTGCTGTAAAACATCCTGAACTTGGCTGCTCCACCCCAGAGTTCAGAGCACACCAAAAAGTCTTTATTCCTTTTAAAGGAAATTCATACTTACGGCTTAAAGAAAGTAGAAAAAAACCAGTGATTGACTGCAGAAACTGTAATTTGGTTAAATAAAATCGACAGCTCTCCAGCAAGAGAAAAGAAGACAATGATCTTACAATTTAGACTGGTATATAACTGTTCTATTCCTGATTGTGCCACAAATGCACTTTCTGACCTAAGAAAGATCTTATTAGCATATTCTGGCAGTACTTATTATCTTGTTGTGCCTTGACCTATGATGATTTTCCACATGATTAATATAGTCCACATTATCTGGAAGCTATTATTTATCATTAAAAAAAAAAGTCTGAAGTACAAGGGGCACCTGTAACTCATTTTTGCACAGCGAATATGATGATTAAATTAGTTTCTGATATTGAAACTTTGTAACAACGTATTAACTCCATAGATGTGTGGTCTACCTCAAGCTGTCTCGTGTATTCAGACCTCTGTGCTCGACAGAAGTCATTTAAAGCCTGAGACTTTATCTTGCCTTCTTCCATGGTCTCAAGTTTTCCTGGCTCCAGATAACTACAGAGAAATCATAGAATTATAGAATGGTTTGGATTGGAAAATTAGTAAACAGTTCCTGACATTTTGGGAGGTGCTTTGGGGTGATGAGGTAAAGGCAATCAAAGGACTTCCATCTATATTATCAGTACTCTTTTTCACTACTATTTCCTGTTATTCTTCAAGATATATTTGAAAAGAATGTTCTGTAGATCAATTCAAAAAGCAAGGCAATGCACATGTTTTAGTCTGGTTACAACTGTTTTACTGGAATGATGAATGCAAAGTCCAAGTAAATGTTCAGCTGTGGACAAATGAGGCACAGATCCTAACAAGTATGAGGTTTTTTTTAATTTTTCTCATTTCAACTCATAATGTAAGAATGTTTCCGAAAGAAATTAATGTTCTGTCTACATAATGACCTTGAGTCCTCACATAAGCCAGCAGACCACTTACTCCAAACGCACTTTCCTCGTTAAGAGAGAGTGAGGAGGTGCACCATCTCCTACTGCTATTTTATCCACTGTGACTACACCTTCGTTCTTGGCTATTCCGCTACTGTCTGTGTCCACACAGTTTCACAGGACTTGATCCAAGATTAAACTCCTAGTGAAGTGTACATGTTTCCAATCAAGTGAATACTTTTCTTTGAGTATTGATTGAGCTATTCTTCTGCAAAAGACTGGTTTATCAAGGCTTATCTGTCTTCTCATAAAATTTAAAAAACAGACTGTAATTGATCATGTTTACAGTATAATAATCACATATGTTTAGCTAATTTTCTATCTCTCTGTCCTGTTCTAACAAAAAAATTTTCAATTTTTCATTAATATTTGAAAGTGTACTGGGCTACTGGAAAAAAAATATCTCGATTGGGCAGTGGCTTTGGCCATTATTAATCAAATTGTTATTTATGATTTTAATTAGGTGAGACTTAAAAAGGCACAGAACTGTAGTTTTTAAATTGCTAAATAAATGGGATTTTTCTTATACTTCCTGCTGGTCAGCCATTAAATACACTTGGACTGTGGTATTGCTACTATTCTGACTGTAGTTTTTGTCTTAATGGTAGTACTGAGTGCTTTATGGGTTGCAATGCCATCCTCCTCAGAATAATAAATCACTGTTCTTTTAGTGCCAGCTCTGACCTTTTCTGATTGAAATTGTAACACATCATCATAAAATAATGTCAATGTGTTAGAGAATCAGCTGCCCCACAAAGAGTGATTCTACATACGGATCCTTAAAGAGTTAGCTGGCTCTGAGCAGAATGACTCTTCAGTTACAAAAGTGTGACACTAACCTGACAAACTGTCTTGAAAAAACAGTAGTACACTGTCCTAGAATAAATATCTGCTTTCAGAAGTTCTGCTTCTGGAAATTTGTCAAGATACAAAGCAGGCAAGCACTCACAGTGACGAATGTTCTTAAAGGTAAACCCAGGAGCTTCTCTTCAAAGAGATTCTCTTGTCGTTGAGATTAGTCAGTATGAATATTGAAATGAGGCCTTCCTTTCAAGACTTTGGTGTTTTTCAGATCAAACTGCTTTGAGAGCTCCCCACTGCTCTACTCACATCAGCTTTTTTATATACGGAAGTGGATTCTGGACGAAATGTTTGATTTCATTTTCCCCTCATGTCTATCTGGAAAACTATTAGATTTTCATATAATTTTTAGCCACTTTGAACAGGCACTAGGTATATGAAGAAGTTCTTTGCATTGTATTTTTTACTGTCAAATAATTTATTCTTTTTTTTTTAATGCATTCCTTTGCTGTATGGCTTTTCCACAAGGTAATGACTCTGTTGTCTTTGAAGAAAAAAGTCGAATTAGTACGTATCTGTGTTGGACTCCCCAAACTCGTATTATAGTATTTTCATTTGCCCTTCCACTTGTGTTTGTATACATATATGTATACTGTAAAATATTATATAAAGTATGGTAAGAGAGAGAAAGAGAATAGAAATCTCTATATGGACCCCAAGAAAGCTTCAGTGGTATTTTCTCAAGCAGAAATAGCTTTAACATCTAATTTTAAAAAATGTTTCTACCTTTCTTCCATATGGGTTTATTTACTGGTAATTTCTGTCATTTGAAATAGTCATTTGATTTTCAATGCAACTCCATAGCTCTCTGCATTGCAGAATGCTTATATAGGTGATCTATATAAATTATCTAGGACTTATTGAACTTGTATGTGTGAGTTATGAAAAGAAGCACAGTGAATTTTTTCCTTTCCTTTTTCCCTGCTTTATCATGTCATGCTTGCACTTAACCTTTACTTATTTAATCCCACTTTAGTCATAATTGCATGCTCTCTACTCCATTCATTTGGCATCATTCAATTTTTGTGTGATCTTCATATTTCTCTGTACTGGAAAGTAATCTTACAAAAGTTTCAAATGTTTCTTCTACTTGCATTATGACACAAGAATAAAAAATATCACCAAGGAAACGGTAGGCTTCAGAGACAATTTATTCTTTTAAGTCAGACCAAAGTTTAATTTAGATGAAAATCCTAGAAGACATAATTCCTCACAAAGTCAGTAATGTTCTTCTCATTACCTGGTAACGATAGACTAATTCTATCAAAAGGAATTTTTAATAATATAGCTGCATGTCTGAAACGTAACAATTTAGAATGAAGATGACACTATCCAAAAGCTTAAGAAAACACGTTAACTGAAGATGGAATAAATCACCAACAAAGAACAGTGTAATTTTCTCAGCTAATATTTCACCCTTCCAGCCTCATCCCAATACAGCTTTTACATTTTTAGGTAGTGGCATATAAGTGATCAGAATGTCCAATCCCACCGAAAGGGCAGAAGAGGAAACATTTAGAAGTTTGCTTCAACTTGAAGCATTCTTCCTTGTATTCTTTGTATCTGTCAAGTATCATTCTGCTTTTCTGTGGAGCTTTATTGGACTAAACTCTGTGTTACTAAGAAGGAGACAAGAAGGGGTAATTCCTGGAGACAGAGCACAGTCCTTCATGTACAATTTGCATATTGTCCGTCAGCACGTGTCCTACAGGTTACTGCAATTGGTTGGTGACTTCTGATTAAACTACATAAATAGGATTACAGTTCACCTCCTGCTGCAGAGTAGTCCTCAGTGGCAACAATTTGAGAGCTTTACTCTGTGTTCAGAGTTCGATTACTTACTGAAGGGGGGGGAGGTAGCTGACGGTCTGTATGGGTTTTGCTGTACTGTCTTGCCAAGTAGGAAGATGTCAAAAGTCAGATGTAATAGAAATCGATGGTACTGCAGTGAAGAAATATGATTAATTATACAGTGAATGCTGTTCAGATCAAGGTTTTTATAGAACTAGAGAGGATGAGAACCTGCTGTATTACAACACCAACATAAAAGAAGACATCACACAAAAGAACTGTAGTGCCAAAACATACGGAACTGTAACCTTTCCACAGCATAGTGTCTGCAAACCCCACCATATTTATAAACACAGCCTTTGAAAAACATGCTAAAAGTGGTGGCCTCATTTTTTTGTTCATTGAATTTTTGGGAATACTTAAAAATGGAACCCAAAAGTTAGTCTTGTGGATTCCTTTCCACCTCAGAGGTGACTGGATTTCAAGATGTTTGGCTTGCATTTCAGTTTATTAATTTATGTTATTAACTGCATTCATAGGGCATGAAATTTCAACCTGACTTATAAAAAATGTTTTATTTTCCTCTAAGTGTTAAACCACACTTGGAAAAACAGGGAAATTTATTAAACCTTTAATCTTCAGACTATTACAGTAGTATTTGGTTTTTTGACATTTTCTCCTTTATTATTATTTCTCCTTTCTTATGGGCAAATTATGGCAGGGCAGTTCCAGTTCTTGCTTGCTTTTTGATTATTCTTTCACACATAGAGTTAATATGAAAAAGGCTGAAAGCTAACATTTCATTTTACATTCTTTTAATAAACAAAATAAATTTTGTGATTCATTTTAAGGGCCTTTAATAGTGTTATGCATATTGGCTACAGCTCAGAATCAGAGCTGAATTTTCTTTAGAATCACATAAATTTAACCCTAGAACTTAACCCAATTTGTAAGCAGATTCTAAAGCCTGAGTTTTCATCTCTGTTTCATACAATGCCTTGCTAGCAAAATTAAACATAAAATCCTGCCAAGTCATTTGACTTTTTATTTTGAGACCAGTTATTCTGAACATGTTAGTCTAAACTTCTTGTTTGCCATTAATGTAGTCTTTAACCATCCCCTGCATGATTTAAATAAGACACAGACATGTTTTCACAGAGTGTCTGCACCCTCTTGCAAGTGGAATACTCAGACTATGGAGAATATCTGTCCCTTCACTTCAAAACAGAATAATCAGTAATAATAATAACAAAGAAGGAAGGGTCTATTGTAATAAAGACAGCACTGCATGGTAAGTACTTTGTAGATTTGTAGATTTTTGTGATAGTGATAGCTTTTCTCATGTTCATGCCTCAAGAAGTCCTTGCTTGATCACAGAATAATTCTTTCATAAGATATCCACTATGTATCTCTGAAAGGCTGCGGCCGAAACATCTGCTGAAACCTGTAAATTTAAGTAAAACCTGCAGCACTGATGCTGCAGTTGTTTCCCTTTGTGAATTCTTACTTTCCATATGTTTCTAGATTAAGTCTGAAAGTATGCTCCTGTAATTATATCAAAAAATATCATGGACGTATGGCAGGTTTTCAAGTTGTTTATGAGAGAGCACTGCTTAGAGGAAGATGTGAAAAATAATCCAATGGACTGAGGGCTGCATGCAGTTTATGTAGAAACTTTTCAGAGGTGAAATTTTAAAGCCAACTTAGTATGGTGAAACACGACTCATCTGTTTTGATTGTAGTGTTACTTCATTTACGTTTTTTGAAAGAATTAGTAATAACTGAAGATTTGTATAACATTAATAAGAAAAAAATCTGAAATTTAGTCTTGGAAATTCAAACATGATATAAATTTTATTTTTTGTTCCACACTGCTCATCCTAATATTTAGTAGTCTATTCTAGTTATCTGTTAGGAACAGGGAGTGAGATTTGTCAGTTAGTGTATTTTGTTCGTTTCTACAGGAAACTTGCTTTTTTATATTACCTGGAGTTCCTCATGCATTTATTTCACTGTCTTAAATCGGGTCCCAAGAGAGATGCCTTCATGAAAGAACTTTTACATTTACTGCATAAGCAATCTGTCTCTTCACAAATGAAAACAAATGCCATGTACTTGGGGCACTGTTTGTTGATACACACAGTGCAAGGCCCTGTTGTGTTATAAAATACTCATTCTGGTTAACTTTAAAGAAATAATTTACAGACTAAAATACTAAGCTATGGAAATAATTCAGTGGATAATCCTGAGTACCAAGAAAGAACAGTGCCCTGGAAAGGGGCTTGGTTCTCAGTCTCACTGTCCTTTCCTTTGCTCGATCAGAAGTGATACTAACTTGAAAGCTATCACTTCTTTAAGGCCGTGAAAGTGAAATTAGGAGTGTGCTAAATTTTTCGGGCAAAACTAGGCCAAATTTTTATCTGCAACATAGTAGATGTCCAAGACAGTTGAATTAAACAGTGTTATCTGAGGGGATAGTAGAGGTGAAGATCATGGAGAAAGCAATTAGGTAGATTTCCAAACATGTAGAGGGCAAATACATTTTAAAGGACGTAAACCTAAGAGGAAGTTGTTGTGAAATGGAAAACTGCCTTTGTAGCAATAGGTTTGGAAAATCAACTTTGGGTTTATTATAGTTAAAAACCCTAAGGCTCTCTGCCTGACACACATATGATATGGAGAAACCTAACAGATGCTTTAGTAAGGGACTTGCATATAAATCAGTTTAGCAGCATTAATCTGTGCAGAACTGAGTTATTTTTTTCTAAAGAAAAACTTCTGAATTAGAGGAGTTAAACGAATGTGATTTTCCACTCATTCCACTGTGAACTGCACAAGGTTTTATAATATAAGCATTTTAGTGACCAAGCTATCTTTGGTAACATTAAATCTCTGTGGGTAGCATTGATTCAGCACATTCCTACTGGATACAACTGCATTTTTGTAAACATCTCTTCTATTTTCTCCATGATTTGTTTAGTCAGCTAATCTCTTCCCTTCCTGTGAAGTAAAAAATAGAAATATATCATTTTAATGCGATGATTGACATCAGTAATGGTTACCCTTCAATGCTGGTAAGCCATTGTGTTCACAGTGCCACAAGTGAAATTTGGCATGTTTGCAATTCAACATTAACTGTCTTAAACACCACATTTTCTAAAATTGTAGTGAAACTACAATTTTAGGTAAAATTATCTCAAGTGTTACATTTGTAAGGTAGTATAAAAAAAGAAACAATGCATTTTTATTCTCACATTCTTCAGCCATGTTAGAAATCCTGCCTGTTGCCTTCTTTCACTCTGACTCCTATTCCGATTAATTACTTCCAACAAAATGACTACAGAAATCATTGTCCTCAGCACATAGAATGCAGAAGTGTTACAAGAATTTGCGGTTGCATCTGTTATATTTTGAGGCCTGTTATTGCTTTTGGTATTGTCTCCAAGCAACTTTACTGTCCTTTTTATCTGTTGTTGGGAACTCTAAATTTCTCAGCAGCATCATTTCAATGTGTTTTCCTTTTAATTCAAGTTATCTTATCTTTCTTAAACTAGTCCTGTAAATTAGTTTATAAACGGCAGTGTGTGTGTTTTTATCTTACTTTCAGAAATGTATATTATTCAGAAGGTGGACAGGGTTTGTAGAATTAAAAAATAAGGGGTTTCTCTTAAAAAAATAATTATTCATACATTGAGAAAATAGTGGGATGATAAACCTTAGATATTTCTGGGGTTTAGGCTTTTTCTTTTTTTATTTGATTGCTTTGAATTGCTTGTTGAGTGTGATATTATGCTAGACAAAATATTTCAGAACTATCTACAGTGAATCATTTTGAGATATAGTCACAGTAGAAACAGGAGATTAATGGATAAAATAATATACATTATACACTTTTGCTTAAGGGTGCAATGACATGAAGAAAGGTTAAGATGGAAGAATCTAAATGAAAATGCATGAGTTCTGCAGCTTCCTGGAAAAGAATGTCGATAGAATACTAAAAGCTTTCTTTCTGCAAGGATCATGTGTATTACTCTCCCCACTAAAAATGTGTTTTTCAATTTTATTTCAATACTTTAGATTTAGGAAGAGCCTTTGTAAAAATCATTATTTTTTTTTTCCTTGTTGGAGATTAGAATTGGAATTTTGTTCTCTGACCTTTTAAAATATGTTTATGTTTAGCTTTAATATTCTCTGGAGCAAGAACTAAAATATATCCATCACAAATCCATAGCTGGTTAGCAGTTCTTGTGTTTATCACATCTAATCAGTAGACTTAGCCTAGAAACATGTTTTACTAATGACTGAAGTGTTTTCTTTTGTTCAACTTGTAAAAAGAAGGTTTCTTTTCAGAACAAAATTATTAGTATGATAAATTGTTGTAAAATGGAGTATAAATTTCAGACAAGATTTTAAGTTTTAAAAAAGACTGGGTAGGAAGAAATGTCATAGCAGAACAACAGACTATTTTAGAATCATAGAAAAATCTAGGTTGGGAGGCATCTTTGAAGACCATCTGGTCCAACCTTCTGTTGAAAGGTTATCCCTGTCAAGCTAAGGCTAGAATATTTCCAGTGAGGGAGATTCCATCACTTCTCTGTAACTTATTCCCATGTTGTTTTTTTCTTTCAATTTATTGTTCTCTTATTTCCAGACCAATATTTCCCCTGAAGCAACTCAAGCCCATTGCCTCTTGTCCTGTTAGAATGCATCCTTGCGAAGAGAGTACCTCCATCATTTCTATAATCACCTTACAGGTACTGGAAGTTTGTGATTTGTTTTTGCCTGACCCTTTTTTTCTCTTGGATGAACAAATCAAATTCTCTCATACTTTCTTCACATGCCAAGTTCTCGCATCATCTGAGTATCAGCTCTCTGCTGTACTTTTTCCATTTTTTATCTCTCTTTGAAACTGGGGGGCCAAAACTGGACGAAGTTTATTTGGGATACTCCATCCCCAGTGCAGGACTTCATATTTATCTTTAGTGAACCTTATGCAATTCTTGCTGGCCTGATCTTTGAGCCTGTTGAGTTTTTTTCTCCCGGTTTAGTATGATCTGCAGCCTCGGTGAGATTGTATTCACTCCTGTCATCCAACTTATTTATAAGGATATCGACTACCTCTGGGATCTAGTATAGATGCCTGAGGAATTCCACTGGCTAGGACTTTCTTCTTGGATATATAATTACTTCTTAGATCCAAGTGCGAATGCAGACTGCTAACTCCTTTTCAGGTTGAATCCCTTCTTAACATTCTTGCCCGTGGGGAACATGGAGGTACACAGCCAACACATAGGAGTAAAAGAAGAAGGTTTGGGTGTGAAAGTTGTTTTTTTAATATGGCAACAGCACCATAAAGATTATAATTAAGGTCATATTGTGTGTAGATTTACAGTAATAAAATTCAGTTCACGTATTCACAATAAATTCAGAAGAAATAGTATACCCTACATCTCATTTGTTGGGACACTTCTCCAAGATTTGCAAGAAACTCTTCCCAGTCAGATATGCGTCTCCCAATTGACATGCAGATTTATACAGCAATTCTCAACTCTAAACGGATAGGGGCAAGGAGGTTCTCTCAGATCTGGCAGCTGATATTATCCGGCCATATTTAATAGGCTAGAAGCAGAAAGCCTAGCCATGCCAGGATCAGTTGACTGTGATGGATGTCTGTCGTCTGCTTATGCACTTCTGCTTTGTAGGGATACTCATCTGGCCTAAAAATGATACTCAAAATTACAGGATTAGATCATCACATGGAATATAGTATATCCAGGTACCAGAACACATTTGGATAAATACATAGCATGAAAGAAAGTCATCTGGAGATGCTGAGGAGCTTCATGCAGAAAAATGAACCACATAATTGTTAGGAAGAATAGGAAGGACCTGCAGCTCATTCCATTTCACTTGGATACCTCAAATACGAAGTGTTGGTTAGAAAATGTTTCCCTCCTCTTTTCCCTGAAAGAAGTCTCAATAATTTTCACTTAGTCAGAAAAGTATAGCAATTTAAACTTGAATAATGTCAGCCTTCACATTGCTCATCCAGAAAGAACCCAAACTTTAAATCCAGATTCCCAGTAGTAATGGCTTCTTACTCTATCATGTCCTAAGAGGTGCCTTCAGGTCTGTCTTTGGAGACACAAAATTTGCCTCTCTATGAAAAAAATTGGTTTATCTTTGTAAAAACATCTGAGGCTTTTATTGAAATAACCAATACATTTCCTAGTATGTTATCTAAGTAGTCCCTTTACTTAGACTTCATAATTAATACTAGATGCCTTTGGATTTTTTTTAGTGATTTTAAATCTCCTTTAGTAGTTGGTCAGAGAAAATGAAGATTTATTTATATAGTATTTTTACCCCCTATTGTATGTAACCTTCACACAATAATCAATTCTGCTAGGACTATGGATCCTGAGTCTACCACTCAAAGGTCAAAAGTGAGAAAAATTGATCATCTGTTATACACCTGTGTATCAAGATATATTGTCTTTCTTCAGCATACCTCTCATTAACATTTCTAGAATAACAGTCTTTTAATAGAGTTTTGTCAACTGAAGTCTAACATCCTAACTTTTCCACCAGAATTATACCAGAATTTAAGAAAGTACCGTTAGAATTTACAGCAAGCTATTTTTACTATGAGAGGAACCTGTTAGTTACAGAAAGAGAAATCAACCATTATGTCATTTAGAAGTTTTTACAATTAAAAGTTTTATTCCTAGAGGAACTAAAAGACAATTAAATGAAATGCTAACAACAAATTAAATGCTTTATAGGTCAGTCATCCCATTAGGTCTCTTTAGGGAAGCTGTTCTCATATAAAGCATGCCATAACCTATTTGCATAATGATTCTATCTTAACTGTGCCTTCTGCTCTTTTATGGTGTGTTGTTTATCCTAGTGCACGGCTGATATAGTAGAATCACAAAGAAAGTAAAAGCTGCTATTTATGGCAGACAAAACATTGCACCCTTCAAATGTATTATGCAGGACAGTACCCAAACTGCAAATATGATTTAACGCACAGAGACATTGTGCTCCCCCCACAGCAGTAGCTTAATTGTTTGAATTATATACACTGTTACCATCATAGTTTTTATAAGATTATACACACAAAAACTGTTCCAGCTAGAGCATGTGGAAGCTTGTGAAAGAAAATACAGGGTTTCTAAAGACAGTGCTAATGGTCTGAGCTTGTTTGAAAAAGCAAAACCCTTTTCACAGGGGGAAAAAACCACTTCTGAGAAATGCTCATCTTCCATACACACTGACACAAACATTCTTTCAAATTTTTTGAGGGGAAAAAATATTCATGAATCTTGATTTCTGGCTTTGGACTGCAGCTTAGTTATTTAGAAAATTGGCTTTGTCTCCATGGGCAGAAAGTGACTAGTTAAAAGTCTTGGCATGCAGTCAGAAGGCTCTGTTCTTTTTTTATTATTTTTTTTTAATACTATATTGTTTTCAAAAGTAAGGAAGAAATGTAAATAAGTTTCTATTAATAGTATTTGAACTCAGAAAAATGTGAATTTACTTGACCAGCTGCAGGGAGTTCCTAAAGTTTGTTTTCCTGGATACTTAATTTAGTCACTCTGGCTTGTGTATAACCTCAGAAAACTAATTAGGAGTCCAGAAGTACAAGGTGTCTTTGCTTCACTGTCTAAACATAGCTGCTTGGATCTTAACGATATCAGTTGTATATGCAAAGTGTTGGATGCATATTTTGCAGGCTGTATCAGGATTTACTGTGATACAGCCACAGGATCAGAAGCCCTTAGCAGCACAAACAACAGTTTCTTGCAGTTTACCATCTTTAGCCAGTTAACTACAGAGTCGGTCGGTTCGCAGTTCCAACACAAGGGAAAAAAATTCAAGAACAGGGCCGAATCTCCTCTTCCAGAGGCAGATAATCATTAGACAGGTTTTCTTTATCATCAAGCCATACATCAGCCATAGGAAACCATCTTAAACAAGCTCTTCCAATGTCACAGACTGCACTGCGGCAAACCTTCCATTTAGGTTTTCACAGATGTTCAATTCTTTTAAGCATCTGACTGATTCCTGAAACAGTGCTCATTTGCTGTGTGGGAACTTGAAGAGGGTGGTTTTCAGAAAGGCCAGGTACTCAACAGTTCAAATAACTTAAAAAATAGATATTAAAAAATAAAAATTTAAATGTGGCTTTACCCAGGAGAAGACTCTCAGATTCTTAAGAGGGAAGATATGAATTCTTAACTTCTTAGTGTTTCAAGCATCGCATTTTGTGTAGCCTTCCTTCTCTTGCGTTTATGCAGCGATGAGATCTAGACTGTATAGATCTAGAAGTATAGTCATTGCAAGCACAGTTTTAAACTGTATTCTGCAATACGCTGCAAACTTTTTCTACAAATCTCTTGGTCCTGTAGTTCCTAATACTCAGATATGCCACTTGTTGTGGACCTTCCCTGCGTTCTGTGCCTGGACCACTGTTGGTCACCCGATTAGGCTGATCCTACTGGTTTTATGAACCAGGAATCCGGATTTTACTTTGTAAGGCAGTCTCTTCATGGATGCAAACTTCTTCTGCTATAGGCATGAAGTCTTATTTCTCTTTTCCAGGCCTTCTTGAAAGCACGTCATCCACATTACAGCCAAGCATAAATAAGTATCAATTCCAGCTGGAAAACTTCAAGGCTGGATGCAGAAGTATCAGACACAGCCAATATCTTTGCTGCTGTTAGCCAAAACACAGGTCTTACTGTATATATTTTGTCTAAGTATCAGCAGGATTTGGACTTCTTTCTGTACAAAATCTTTGGAAGTTCAGAATTAACTTATACCCTTTACTTTAATGAGTTATTCCCTTCCAACTAAATGTGTCTTTCTCAGAGTGAAAATGACACTAAATGTCATGCAAATGAATTAAGCAATTTCCTCCAGAGACCTGAAATAACTTCATTCAGTTACTAAGGAATTTCAAGGAACAACGTCTGGTGGACCTTAGCAAATTAAAAAGATCGCTTCTGCCGTTCTGATGTCTCAGACCTTCTTTCTCTCAACATATTATCCAGTATTTACCTTTCCTTTTCATAGTATGTAAATGCTTGCTGCAATTTTAACTTTAAAAGAAAACAAGTCGCTACTCTTTGTAGAATTAAAGGCATGGACTGTGGAGAATGATATTAGTATATACCTTTAATGTGAAATGAGTGGTGATTCAACCTCATACAGACAAGGAACTTCTCTGACCAGGTCTGTTGTATATACTTATGGCCTGACTTTGCACTCGAGTGTACCACCTTTGCAAAAGACAGCAAGATTGCTGCTATTTAAACCTGAGTTTTTAAAGGTTTAGGTTTTTATGTTGAACGGTGTCATACTTTCTAGCATGATACTGCTGCAGCTTATTGTAAGAATGTTACTTCAAGACCTTCGTCTCTGAGTGATTTCCCTGCACATGGAAAAGAAAACTTGTGTATAAATTGTTTCCAGCGTTATTTTTGGAATAAATATATATCCAGGAGAAAAGTCTAGTCACGGCTGAGGCTACTACAGAGTTCAATTTTCTTTTTATTGATGTCTCTTCAAGTGTATCAAAATAAGGCTTCCCTTATTTCTTTAGCTCATGTACAGCTAGATTATTTGTAGCATACTTGAAATAGGTCTTGTTGGTTTGTAGGTACCTTCCCGCTGCAGTCCAAACTGTTATGTAATGAATAGATTATCTAACTTGCTAAATATCTCCAGTGATGGAAAGCCCTGTAACCCTCCCATCTGTCAGGAAAGATGTAGGTATTATCTTCCCATTTTTGTCTTGGATGCTGGACTGTGACCCTTTATGTTCTATTTTCTGGGCCTATTTGCTGAGTATTCAGATGTTTAAATAATTTTATAAACTTCTTTATAAGTTCTAGGGCATACTCAATATTTAGTTTGGTCCACTTTCTGTCAGAGGATTTAATGTGTTGCTGCTTATGAATGGGAAATGTGAGTGTCTCATGATCAGAAGGTAAAGATGTATATATTAGAGTGGCACATTTCAGCATGCTTATATGTCTATAAGCCTTAAGCTTCTAATGGAACACCTTCCACCTACGCATCATGTGAAGTTGCAGAGGAAGCTCTTTTAAATCCAAGAAATTATGAACAGTGAGGGAAGAATGCTCTTTGTGGTCACTTACTTCCATGCTATTCAAGATAGACAGGAAATATGGAATAGAAAAGACTAAGAGGTAAATTAGCAGCTTAGTTTCAAAAAGCCTTTTTTACCTATGCAATATCTAATTATTCAGCATACATTTATTTTCCCATAAATCCATCGTCCTTGCTGCTACTGAATTTTTGCTTATTTATTGCACCTCTTTCCATTTGTTTTTAATTTGTGATCTGAGTTCTCATACAGAAAACATTTGCTTTTACTACAGTAAGAAATAAAAGGAGAAACAGGAAAACAAATTTACAAAGAAAGTACAGACCAGGGCACATTCTGTAGGAATATGCATCTTCAAAGGCTTTTGCTGGAAGTATATTATAAACAAGACTTCTTCCAGGTTACAGTGATCAAAATTACTATGTACATAAATTTTTCTCAACAGTTTTAAAACAAAGGATGCTTGCTGAAGCTGTATTTTGTCTACAATATGCTGCATATCTTAGACAATTATTATTATGGAAAGCATATCATAATTGATGTGATCAGTCACAGGTTTTAAAAATGGAATGTCTAGGAATTAATTATTTCCAGGCTGTCTCTAACAGTGCATGACACCAAATACAGTTTATGCATGAGATGTCATTCTAGAAGTATGTCCAAATGCTTGAATTTACTTAATTTGAAGATAGAAATTTGTGTCGACACCTTGAAAGATTGTAATGTTATGGCTGGTATTACAAAAAGAACATTCTGCCAGGTTTTGATTCATCACTGTTAACACTTAGCATTCAACGCAGCACAGAAATGTACCAGGCCAAATGTTCCAGCATCTCAACGTTTTCTTCTGTTGATATCAGCAATGTCTTACCAGTTTTAACACACTTCATTAATGAACACCCCATGCCAGATGTGTCCCTGTTTAAATGCCTAAAAATAACTTTTAAGTTGTTCCCCAGCAAATGCTAAGCTGACATAAAGATGAGCTTATGGCAATAATTATATTGCCGCCTTTAAGGTTTATGTTGCACTTGCAATTGAACACATAATTTGAGATTTTTACCCTGAGAATGATCTTGAGGCTACTACCTAGGAATATTAGAGAAAAGTTATGATGCAAAGAGAGAAAGGCATATAATTAATTTTGTCGAAGAGTTATACTTAAAGTAGTGAACAGACGGACAGTTTTTAAATCTGAAAATCCTATCACTTGCCAGCTGTAGTATGTCACATATAGCATGTCTGGCTCAAATACAGAAAAATCCTACTTGAAAAGTTAACAGGTATCAGGAATATTTTACCTGTTCTTTCTACTGTTGCAGAAACAGTAATTGCTGCTTCTAAGAAAATAGTACGTAGGAGGAGGGAGAAGCTGATATTTAATTTAGTCTTTTTCCAGGGAAGGTAGGGAGACGATCATGACATGGAATACAATAAAGCCCTGCTGCAACTTCCTCCTGATGTTTCATTTAACACGTGAAACGACCAACTTTTGAAGTACATGTATTCATTTAACCAGTTCCATTCTCTTATGTACTCTTGAAAACTTGGTTAAAACTTAGGCTTATTTTCCCTATGTGCTTTTCAAACCGTGAATGGTATGCATAGAGATTATCTCAGGAATCACAGGTGTTACCCCACTATAAAAGAATATCTATTCTAGGTGGTATCAGCTGTGTTTGTAACACTATTTTGCAATGTTTGTGATGATGACATCCACAGTGTAATGCACCTTCCCAAAGACGGTTTGCATTGTTGCTCTTCTGGGATTCCTTTGCCTGCAGGGAAGACATAATTTTCCAAATATAAGTTTACAGCATTGAGGAAACAAGCAAAAGGAATAGTCATCAAATACTATCAGCTTGTGTTTGGTTATACCTTTATTACTCTTGAGAGAAAATAATTTAAGAACTTGTTGACATCCTGTTGTAAGCAAAATACTGATATTCTCAGTTCTATATATTGGCTGTGGACTTTAGGTTCCTCTCTCTATACAATATTTGTTTTGTGAGTAATTTTTTACGATGCATTAAGCTTAGTGTTCCACGGTAAATACCCAAAGTCTATGTGCTACAGTTAAGTTCTTTAAAATCTCTAAATGGGAACTACAAGGTGTAGAAATGACTAATATATAAACCAGGAATATTACAACTGAAGTAAATGTAAGGAAACAAACTTCAAACGATTACTCTTTGGACTGTCAAAATCTCCATCCACCCTTCAAAATTTGTAGTTGGAAAGATTATTTTTGGAAGACCCCAGGAAAGATGATCAAGAGAAAAGTAATGGTAGAAAGCAGAGAGTGACAAGTTTGGCCGATTGACCTGTCTTTTCTACTTCTGTCCCATCTAGATGTCATGATCATGGCTTTCCCATCTCGATCATGTCAAGGTAAGAGAGCGATCTGCTGTCCCTGCTGTGGCTGTAGCAGGGTCTCTGAGGCTGTCAGAGAGCAAAATGCCCTTAGGATTTTAGTCTTCTCTGAAATACTGTTCTTTAAAATAGCATCAAGTAACGATGAAGGAAAGACATGTCAAGAATCCTCCTTTCCTACAGCTGAGAGTCACTAAACACATTGTGCCTTGGAGAACTAGAGCAAGAGAGAGATCCATAGGGGTGAACAACGTAAAGGCTGTCAGTACACCTGGAGGCACGACACTGCTCTCCTGATAGATCATCCAGGGGGTGTGGAGCAGGGCTGGGGTGAGCTGACACGGGTGGCTTTGGCATTTTTCTGTTGGTTTTATTCCTGCCTCGGTCTACATTGTGCTGTGGAGCTGCCCCTGTTTGCATGGTACTGCTGGTCACAAGACCCCCAGGACAGCTGCTGAGGGGACTGATTGCTTGGAGTTGTCATGTAACCTATCAGTCACACGTGGCCATCCCCACTGACAGCTTCACTGAGGAAGTTTTCTTTATTTCACTCTTAACGAGTAGAGAGGGCCTTCAAAGTGTTTGTCTGCAGTGCTGTCTTTTTAAAATAATGTTTACTTGTTAAGTACCAGAAGAAGAAAAAAAGAAATCCAGAAAAAATTCTAAAAAGAGAAAAAGCATATGCTTTCTATAGTACTAGGGTATGCAGTCATTGTGATGAAGGTCATTAGCTTGACAGAAGAAGATAATGTAGTTTATAATTATTGTTCAAAATATGCCTCTATAAAAAAAGTGAGTACCCTAGAAAGTTTTGTCTTGACTGAGTAAATGCCATACTACTTCTGTTAGTATTTCGTGTACCAAAGACTTTGCAGAGGTTAGATGTGTGAAGATACTTGGCATAATTTCTAAAAAGTCTCCATAAGGTCATCAGCATTAGTGTATGAAAATATAGGCTTTGCTATACAGAAATGGGATTGGAAAGAGGAAACTTTATATGTTACATCTAAATTCCATATGTTGAGGGAAGAATTGCAGAGGGTGTGTGCTTGAATGTCCAAAGAGGTCTTTTGCAACAGGTTGGATACTGTAAACATGAGACTCTTTTTTCTTTTTTGTGTTCCAATGCCTAAACTTTAATAACAAACAAGCAAAAAACAGTTTAGACATAGGAACATTTCAGAGAATTAATCTGCTGTATTTTATATGCAGCTCATATGGTCAAGGACTAAAATATTAATTCAAGAAGGAGGCCCCAACTTAATTTATTTTTAAGCAGAGGTGAAATTTTAGCACATGCAGAGACTCTAGCTGTCCTGCCACTTATTTAGACTTCTCATATCCCTTTCTGTGTAGCCATGGAGGTATATTTTGAGAACATTTAATCCTGAAAAAGATTTAAGATGAAAATATACTTCTGAATTTCATCTTGCAACTCTAATGCTGAGATTGGTAGTGTTTACAGTGAGTTGCATTTTAAAGCCTATAATTCATATCAGAAAAGTTTTTCAAGTTATTTTATATGGTCTGTTGCCCAAATACTATCCTTGCACATGCTTCCTATTAGCTTCCATAGAAGAGAATGTCAGTTTACTGCTTCATTCTCTGAAGAAAATATTACTGGAAGTGCCAGTGATCTTCATTCATTCTGGTCCAGAATAGTTCTGAAGATTTATTATGACAAAACATAGTTGTAATTAGAGATAATGCAGTCTGTTGTCTCTTTGAAATAAGCATGAGAACACATCAGCTGTATTTAAAAAAAAAAAAAAGTTGTTATTTTTCTCCATGTCTTTTATTATGTGAGAAAATGGGGAAAAAACATCTGGAGTTACCTGTGAATTCAAAGGTGCAACCTGAAAATTCCTCTGTTGCTCATTACACCCATTATCTGTCTTCATTTGCTGCCCTTTTTCAACTGAATCATATACTGTTTCCTTCTGGACTGCTGCTACTCTGCTTCATTAGCTGCTAATGAGTTGAGATACAGAACAGCAGGTCTTATTTCTTTATTCTTTCCTAACATTTGCTGAGATGCTGAAGGATTCTTTTCTTTAGGTAGAGGTGTCATGGTTTGAGTGGGAGAACTAGAGATATCAAGATAGATGACATCTAGCTCGATACTCACAGATTTAATTCTGCTCATAGAAGAATTTTTGGTGAAAATAAAAATTATCTTGATTCTTTTAAATCATAAAATCTATTTGTTTCTCTCTTCAATTAATCTTTTTTTATTCAGAGCTGTAATATGTATGGTCTCATAATTGAAGAATGATAATGAAGGTAAATTGAACTGTTCTAGTTTTATTCCCTATTTTGATGTTGACTGACACTGGGAATGATGATTCACACCTACTCTGCATGTCTATTTACAGACTGACATTTTAGTTATTTATAAAAAAATGGGTATTTAGGAAAGGATTCTATAAGGAAGTATAGGTTTTAAGGATTTAGTGTTTTTTCTTTGTTTTTGTTTGTTTTTCTTTTTTTTTTTTCCCAATTTGATTCTTAAGGCAAGAAAAAAGAAGAAAACAGCTCTGAAGTGCATACTGTCTTCTCGTTCTCCAAAACAAAAATGTTAATAAGGAAATACACTCTTTGTAACTTCTGGGACTTCTACAGAAAAAGCAATGGACTCTTTCTGTACTTGTGTAGGTAGGTTCTACCAAAATGATTTCTTAACTGGGAGCCATGGTAATTCCATAACAATAACAAAAACAGTAAGACCTTTGGTACTTGGAAGCACTGACTCATTATTTGTATAGTGCTCTAAAACAATAACAAATTTCAAATGCAGAACACAAGACTATAATGATATTTTGAAAGACGTTTGATTCATAATGTCCAACAGTGTTGTCATTATGTCCAGAAACTACATAAAACTTAAAAGCAACTAATTTATAGGTAATTAAATATGTTATAAAATATATAATGATATAAATGACTCTTCAAATAATCTGTAATTGAAGTCAAAATTTCATGGCTAGAATTCCAATTTGTTAAGTATGTTTAAAGGCACAAGTTTAATCCACACACTGTAGTAACACCAGATTATGAACCACACCAGCCTTTTGAATTTGGTCAGCAAAAGTGATTTTTTTTTTGTGAATACCTTTCTTCTGTCCATGTATTTCTGGAAATACATGCAAATTTGTTCTTAAGCAAAAGTCCTTTGTGGGAAAATTTTTTCCTTCTCTGCTTAAACTTCATAGTGCAATGAAATGTTTTTTGAAATGCAGGATTTGTCATGAAAATAAATGGTTATTTCTTTATATCCCCTGGATATCCCTATAGGAAGTGATGACATAGATTTTATTGGAATTATTTATCCATTTATTTTTACTTATGTTTTGTTTACTTTGCAGTAGTTATGTATAGATGTAAATAGAAGACCAAACTTTCAAGGTGTCATGTAGTTGCATAAAATAAAATTTTCTAGGTTTCAGTGTATGTTTGAGCTTTTGGCAACTTCCAGTACGATGCGCAAATACTGCTTTGTCATCAAACCTAGAAACCCAGTTTGGCATTGAGAAAGAATGTGTGATGCAAATTCACCTTCAGGTAGAAACCCAGCACTTCCATTTACACCTGGCCTTCTGTTATAGTCGTGTTTGTGAATGGAGTATTGTACCGTGCAACTGCTTCTTCTTTAGGGCTGAACATTAACACATTCTTTTATGTCTTTTAAAAATAATATGGAAAGGACACATCCAAAGGTATGACAGCCTTGACCTAAACTTTGTAACACATAGCTACAATGAGCCTTCTGTTCTCCACTTCTTTGAAGTGCAAAAATATGTTCAAGTATTGTATTGCAGCAGAACCGAGGTAGTAATGGAGTAGACCTCGGACTTGGAGAGGAACTTTGGGAAACTTCTTCTTCCCCAGGTAATAGCAAAATTTCTTTTATGAAAGACAAAAGAAACGGGGCAAAGAAATCACTAACCAGATCAGATTTGACAGAGGTATGAAAATGAGTTAAAATGAATTGAATAAAATTGAAACATGAATACTAAGAAATAGGAAACTGTTATTACAGTGTCTACTTAATTTACAGACTTAGAAATATATGTGCAGCAGTTCAGAAACGGAGCTGTCTAGCAAAAAGATAAAAGGCTAGGCTCAATAGAACATTTCAGAGGTAAAATTTGAAATAATTATATTAAAGCAAGATGAAAATGATTTTAAATCTCTCTAAATATATTTGCAAAAAACATGAGGAACAGTGCACTCTAAGTCCATGGGTTTATCTAAATCTAGCATATGAAAGCTCACTTTAAAAAACGTGTGCTTTCTACATCTACTCTTTTTATATCTCATCAGGTTACCAGGAATACAAATAAATAAATCTATATGCTTCTTAAAACAAAAATAAAATAATCAGAAAATCCAAAGATCACTGGTATGCCATTAATTCATAATGACTTTATAGAATGTAGTACAGGATTCTACCAGTTACATGTCCTGCAACAATGGTTAGGTCTATATTCCCCACGGATGAAGAAACCAATGGAAATAATTGCCTTGAGAAAATTATTCCTATATTCTCTGCTCACATAAGTTCCTTTTTAGGATTCTGAACAAAGCTATTGACTGAAGACTACTAGTGGTACACATTTTTGAATGCTCAGCTATTCCTAGAAGAATAAAAAGGGAAAGTACAAGGAAGAAAAAAAGTTATTGTTGGCCGTCCTTTAAGTAGCACTTATATTTTACTTTACTTTTATCACTTAAATTGCAGTTTGTAATCAATCTGTGACTACGCTGACAGGTCATGGCTGAATACTTTCTACAGTGCAGTTAGAAGGATGTATAGTATGTGCTACAGCTAAAACAAAAAAAATCCTCTTCAGGAGAGTCATGAAGAACTTTCTAAAATATCTGAAAGAAACTGTACTCAGGCAACCAGTAAAATGCTGTTACTCATTACCCAGCAACAGACAGTGGTAAACTTAAAATATTACACTTGGATATTAAAACTTCCCCTTAAAAGAATTTTAATAATGCAATGTGATAATTTTCCATCCCATTTATTATCATCTGTCCTCTGTTTAATAAACAGTACTATAATTCTGCATGTGTTTAGGATCTAAAAGCTGGCTGTTTTCTAAGAGGGCATCTAAAAAATTTTGACATATGGCCTTCCAGAGCCTGGTGATCATTAAAATTGAAGTGATTTTATATGAAGGATTTAGTTTGAGTTTATGCAACACAGTACCTGTATAGAAGTAGCTACAAATGCCTTTGCCTATCAAGATCTGTGAATTCAGATGGGGACTAATTTTTATGAAATTAAAAAAAGTTACATCCAGTATGCCTTTTTCTATAGGAAAGACATATAAAAAAGAAGGAATGAGCCTGATAAGCAGTTTGGAAAGAAAAGAGTGCATGAAAAATTTGTGAGAATTAAGAAAGCAGTTTTAGTTAATTTCTTATGTGAAAACATTAATGGAAGAAAGATTTTTAATATAAGGATGAGTACTCCTGTGTTATTATAGGGCTCCTCAGAAGTAAGGGAAACGGATTTAGGGATGTTTCTCAGTTCATTTGTGTCTTCATATCCCACCGACTGGGTGGGACCAAAATCCCACAAGAATTTGTGTATAACAAAGAAAGAAAGAAAAAAGAGTAAATGAAGGGTGGTTGGGAGAGTGGGTGTCAACTTCATACATTGCTGCAGAAACTACTTCTGTTACAGACACACCAAGTTCAAGACATTTAAATTTAAATTTTTAAAAGACTTATTTGGAAAGGAAATATTCAGTTGTAGTGTCAGTCTTCTATTAATATATATAATAATGCTTGGTATAGGTTTGCAACTCCTCTAATATTAAGGGGAAATATAAAGACTTTATTTTATATAACTCTATGCACAACAGGCAATTTTTGTTGTGCTGCTAGAGATACTTAAACCAGAAGTTGCAAGAGCGAACTACTACTGACAGCTCATAAGTATATTATTTACCACAAAGAATTTTTGTCCAAGACAACCCCTCTTCTGATGCACATTTTAAAACCACAGCAACACTCTTGCTGTAGTGAATGAAATCTCCCATAGCCCTAAGATTTTTCTCTGCACAAATTCAAGATGACCCTTCCTGTGTAATAATTACAAAACCTACTCTGTCACATCACATCACCTCTACATTCAGCCATTGCAAGCAAAAATACAGCCATTAAGACATGACGACAAGAGGAGGGAATGTGTTTAATGTTGTTTCAAAGCAGCACAGATTACTACGTAGATGGGGTGAGTTTCCGTTCTGCTTTCTACCCTTGATAAGAAAGTGAATACACGTAGATCTTAGCTACCATCAAAATTTAATTAAAAAAACCCTCAGACTGAAAGCAAAAATTTTTAGATAAAGTTCCTTGCACTCTCCAGTCTGGTTTTGTGGCCATGACAGAGAAGTCATTACATAAGATCGGCTTCACCGTCCTGGTTCCGCTTATTAAGCTAAAATTAGAAGTCCAATTAAACACAGCTAGAAGGCATGAAAGAAGTGAAATAATTATCTTAGACTTCTAGTGCTTTCTAAATGAAAAGAAGAATGAATGGAGATTATCAATAATCTACCTAAATTAAATATAATAACAAAAGGAAATGGATACAACCTTTTAGAAAAAAAAATCACAAAAAAAGTACCCAAAGGCATTAATGTTAAGTTCTCATACAGAGAAAAAAAAATAACATTTAACTTCTCTGCATGCTATTTTATCTTTCAGCCAAAGAACAGGTAATGAATTCAGTGTCTTCCACTTTGTTCAGATTTCCTTCAGCAATGTCTACGAGCTAGTTTAAAACTGGTACTTTTCCCAGGCTCACTTGACAATTAAGTAGTTAGTTTCAAACCTAAAGAATAGTGGAATATGAAATCAAAAGCAAAAGTTATCAATATATTTTAACCTGGCTTATCAGTATGTTTCAAAACATTCATTTTGGCAAATGGGAAAGGTATATAACAGATTCAGAGTGAGAGAACTACAGGTAATAATAAGAGTTAATAAATCATAAATACAATAGTATTTTTCCCAATCATATTATCACTGCTTGCTGAACAGATAACTTCTTTAAATCTGATTGTACATTTTCAACAAATCCATTGTCCTTGATTTTTCATTAGGACAAAAGAACTTTCACATGTTTTATCTTTCTGGCTACGTATCAAAGAACGTTCTTCAAAAACATGCCCATCTTCATCTTAAAGCTTTCATGACTTTCCTGAACGCTATGCATTACTTTTAAGTCTAAAGAAATTAAATAAATAATAATTCTGTTTGCTTTCCACGTAAACATGCTTTTGAATGGAAGCAGACATGTTTTCATGTTCTGTATGTGTAATTCTTTTGAAGTTCTCCCTTCTTAACTAGCTCTTTGGAACGATTGTTAGTACAAACAATTGCGTGCTTGAAAACCATTCAAACTACCCTGAAGTCCGCCTTTAAAATTTAACATATTTTAGAAACACTGCATTTTGCAAAATGGTGAAATAACACTGCAAGGAGGCAGACAAATACTTAAACATTAAAGGTAGAAAAGTACTGTACTTTAATCATGACGAAGGAAAAATGGAGCTAAGAGAAGTTTAAGTTTTTGAAGCTTTTCCATTCAGATTTAAATCAAAAGAATTGTCACATGGAAAGCTAGATTTATTTCCTAGTCTAATACTCATTATCTGATTTCCTTGTAAGAAACAAAAACTTATTTTCAGACTATTCTATTAAAAATTTAAACTGGATAATTTCTTCTATAGCAAATTCACATCTGTATTCGTAGTCAGTTTTTTCTTGTGGAAGTTTTTGGTTTGGTTTCCCAGCGGATACAAAAGGCCAAAAGCTTCTCCCTTTGTTGTAAAAGGTCTGTAGCTTGTTTGTTTGTTTGATTACAAATATCATCAATCTCCTTCTAAACACGTTTAAACTCCTGAAAAGGCAGCATTGCTTAAAATTCAGTGGCCTCAGAAAAAGGTTTGGATGGTCTTTCGGAAGCTCAGTCTTATAATGTGTTCTTTGTTTTAAAAAATAGGAAAATTTACATTTACAGTTTCATTTAATGAAAGTTGCTTGTTTTGTCCTTGTGTCTGGCAGTTAAATATATGATCTATGACCTGTTTAGATACCTACAGAAACACTCTTCTTTTGTTTTTCTCATTATTTCACTCTGTAGTTTATGATCTCTGACCATCAGCCTAGTCACATCTGTATCATTGGAAGGCTTACATGCAGTCAGTCAGGAGCCAGGTATGTGACCCACCCTTGGATCTTACTGTTTTCCTTGGAGTTGTCATCACGAAGCTTATTTTAATTTTCAGAGATTTACTCACTGTTAATTAACTCTGAAATTCAGAGCACTGAAGCCTTTATTTTCACGTGCAAAAGTGAAATGCTCCCATCAGGATTTATCCTGGAAAATGAACAACTCTGGAAAAGAGCCTTAGCAGCCAAAAATGTGCTATAAAGAATATGCATTGAGTCAGAAGAGGGAAGAAAATCAATAGTTTTTACGAATTCCGTTAGCCCAAGGGCATCAGTGACATGCAATATAAGCCAGCGTATTAAGTACTTTGTTTTGACAATTTTCTTATAAATAAATTTATGCTTTCTCAGCCTAGTAATAGAGCAGTAAAAACTCTGGCTTTGGCATGTGTATCTCCCCTTTAACCTCTGCCCCTTGTAGATATGCTAACTTGTGGCTGTTTTATAGATGGCACCCTGTCCTGGAAGCTTTTCAGTATCTCTGATGTACTGAAAACATGAAAATACATATATGCAGATGACGTCAAATTTAGGATAAACTGAGGCATAAGAAAATGATTATAAAATGAATACAGTGTGTTCAAGCAATGTCTGTATTTGCTGCTACAGATTTTGCACTCAAAAGGAGGATTGCGAACGTGGAGTGAGCTGTTTTCTAAAAACTGCAGCATGCATTGCTGGCTGGCATAGTGTGCCAAGGGTACTCAGTGAGAACACCCTGACAGAACCACTGCTGGAACGGTGGGTTTTCAGCAATTAATTTGGTGTTCTATTCCATGTCTACATTAAGCTGTCGATTTGATGGATTTTCATCAATCTTCAGGAAATACTTATGTTTTCTCAAGAGATGTAGAGTTATGCCTTTCAAATCAGAATAATTTTTCTATCTTTTGGTCCCATTTATCTGTCTGTTAGCCATAGCTTAGAAATTGTAGCTTTCCCAAACAAGGAAGGAAATGATGTTTGCTCATAGTTGCAGACAATTTTCAAAGCAGACACAGCTTCAGCTTTTCATATGGAGTGGACGTACGTCAGAGGAACAAAATAAAAATGAAAACTAAGAAAAGAAAATAGCCAACACAATCAAATAGAAAGTGGGTCTGACAGTGTTATTTTTTTGATAGCTTTTTGATAGTTCTGTTTCTAGACCAGTCAGTCCCTGCCGTTGGTGAGGCAATAGCTATGTGTTTCTCCCTGCGCCTTAAGCACAAATACCTCTTTGCAGATGGTCTGACTTGACGATCAGGATATCAGAAATACTTTAATTGTAAATTAATCTACAGTGTCAGCTTGCCACTGTCATCTATGTCATCACCAACACTTTCCCGAGGTTTGTCAACAGCAGTAGGCCTGCTGTTGTGCCTGTTTATCTTGGTGGCCTTCACTCTTACCGAGGAAGAGTTAAAAAAGATGCTATTCAGAGCAGACTTTATTACAAAAAAGCCCCAAATAAACAGTTCACAATGGCCCTTTTCCGTCTGAAGCTGGCTTCAGATCTGCCAGGAGAGAGTGCTAATAATTTTATCCACCTGGTAATGGCTTTCAGTCAGGCATTCCATGATTTTTTTGCTAAAATTATTTGTTAAAATCCAGAAACAGGCACATTAGAGGAGGTATTATTTATTCTTAATTTTCTCTTCAAATTAAATATATATCCCTAGACAGCATTGATGCTACTAAATTTTCATTATGAATACTAAAGTTAAGCACATGCATCACTACCAGACTGCTCTGGTTATCCCAGGCCAATAAAAAACTGATATTTGTACTTAAAGAGTTTTTGCTCACCGATTTGTACAAGTAATTGTCATTAATATTGCTGTCCTGTGCTGCTTGTATTTTTCTGCTGAGTTCCTGCCATTATCAGAAATGTTGGTTTATTTTCAGTAGTGTTGAGAGGTAGAGGTTTGGTTTGTTTGGGTTTTTTTTCTTTTTGAAAAGAGTGTTTCAGTCTGGAGATCTGACATTACAACTTACTTCTAACTTAGCTTTTTTCTTGGAGAACCTTTGCTCTCATTTAAATTTCAAAGTCAAGTCATGACCTCAACTGTCTTTATCTGCCTATCTCCAGATAAATAGATAATAGGTAAACAAATTTTTACCTCAGTTTTGTAATCTTACATAGGGTAAGGTACACTATGTAGTACAGTTACCTTGCCTTTAGAAGGACTGCTGTTCTATGAAACATAGTCTTGGGGAACAATATCTGGGATGTAAATATTTTCATTATTTAAAAATAAGGTTGAGGAAAGTGAAGCAAAATTACTGGAAATAAAATATAATAAGCTTTGCCACAGAAAAACAGCACATCATAACTATCATGAAGTGTTTGATTATCAGTTTTTGACGTGATCAGGTTTTGTAGAGGTTCAAATAAATTAAAACAATGAGAAAAACTGGTAAAGTGCAAACTAGTTGACCTAGTTGTTTAGTAGCTAATGAAGTTACGAGGTTGTCCCCAAGTTCAAGAACCAATGACAGTAAAGGATCCTTACAAAAAACTGAGATCACTCTTTCGGTAAATTAAATGCAGCGACGGGAAAGGAATCAAAGCTGCTAATATTAAAATAGTAATTTCAGGTCAGTAATGGCATGGCCTCTTCAAATAAAAATACTGATTTTTAAAGCATTACTTACATTTAAACATATTAAACATGTTAATGTTTAAACATACATTTAAATGTGCTAAACATATTTGAAATGTATTTGCCATATACATACCTTTTATTCTTAAAGAATGAGCGCTTTTTGCAGTGTTGTATTTTAACATGTCCTGCTTCCACCGATAAAACAAGGAATGAAGTTCAGGGTAACTTGGAATTTCATGATTAAGCACAGTTAGGCATTCTCAAGTCAAATTCAGTTTGACTAGTTTAGCAGTTATAAGCTATGCCACTTTTTTCTACTATGATAACTACAAGTTCTTCTACTCGGGATGTTGAATAAGTCTTTCAGCAGACTTACACTCACGTTTTCTTTCGGTGTCAAAAGCCAGGACTTTATTGATCACTGTGACTTAACTTTTCCAAGCTATTCAGATGTAGCTCTTCTGTACTCTTTCAGTTAATTGTGATGTTCAAAGCCATTGCTTGTATGTCTTCAATCAAGAACTGTGTAGGGGAACGGTATAGCAATGTTGGCTATGGAGATACCTGAGGATTTTGTGACTGAGCTTTCTTACATGGGTTTACCTTGTTTCTTGACATATTTGAAAGACAATGCTCTCTGACTAGCCTAAATTATCAACAACATTTCATATATTTATTTTCTTTATTTCACATTTATGAAGTTTATTGCTACAAGAAGTCTACTATATATCTTCCAAGAGGTGGCTGCTCTTCAGTGACTTAGATGTGATGCCGCACTACAATTTGGAGGTTTTTTCCTCTGTTTGAACACTTCTGTGTTAATCTCATTCTTTTATCTGCAGCTTGGATCTAGAGAAAAGCATAACTGAATGTGTAATTGTATTTCTTATTTTAACCTTTGTTAGGAAATGTCTTACTTTGGTCTCTCTCCTTTTCTTAGGAAGAACTCCGGAGTTCTTTAGGTTGATGCATGGGTAGGATTTCATAACAAAGGAATGTGATTTGGTTTTGCTGCTTAGAGCCATAATATTTTCAAACAACAGCGGCATTGAAATGACAAGTAAATGTACAATTTAGTCTTGTCAAAGAGTGTGGGTGTATTTGAAGTTGACAAGGCATAAACTGTGAAGTGGTATCCCTTTTAACCAATATAGCACTAATGTACATTAATATAACATGAAGGGATAATATAGTCTTTCGTGAATTGAAACTGTAAGAATTATGTATAACTTTTGGAAGTTTATTCTACTCTTTCGGTACAAAGTACACTGGATTATTTTACTTTAATGTCTAGAGAGTTTGAACTAAACTTTTTTTGGGAAAATAGTTATAAAGAAAAATAAGGAAAAAATAATTTAAATATTGTACACTTAAGTGTTGATACAGCTAGAGTTGTGAAAACTTTAACCTTTAAAATGCTTTTAGGTTTAGACTGTCAGAAAAGCCATAGGAAGTTGGGAACCTATATCCCATTAAAATATATGTGCTTTCAAATTTTAGAAAGGCAAAAATCCCTAGATATAAAGACGTGAAGATGATAAAACGTGAATTATTTACTGAGGATTAAATTAATAAAGCTTTAATTCTGAAATAATGAATAAAATTTAAGAGATTTGATTAGACTAAGAGCATTGGCTCTTGGTTTTTGCCAAGCGCTATATGTTCTCTAAGTTACTGATACAATTAACATAACACCTAATTGTCTATATAATTTTTGAACGCTGTGCTTTCGTATTGCTCATTTACTAGTGCATGTATGTTATGTGAGATTATAATAGATATTGCTGGACACTGTGTATACTTAACAGTAAAAATAGTGAGTTGTATAATCAAAAATAGAAAAAAGGAGAAATTTTTAAGTTCATACTGAGGCCCAAGTCTGAGGCTTACGTGACTATGCAGGGCTTACCGTAGCGGGTGGGAAGCGTCTGCTTGTAGCAGCCTATGCAAAGCACCCCTCACAGAAGATGGTGTCATGCCCTTTCTTTTGCATGAAGCCTCTTTAGCCAGGTACAAAGAGGTTCTGCAAGAAAAATATACATCACTTAAAAATATAAAGCAATAATTCATTGACAAACACACATAAATGATTGCTAAGATACAATGAGCTATGGAGCTAAGCACTTGTGTACGCTCTCCAGAAGCAGAGGATAGGAGTCCGTGGCACCTAGGTCAGACCCTGGTGTGGCTCCAGATGCATCTCCTAGCAGCTCCACAGACATCATTCATCAAATCATCCTGATGACCTCGTGATGCCCAGCTGACCCGATTATCCTCCCTGGTTTGCTTTTTGTTTGTTTCCTTTGAAATTTTATACCTTTCTACATTGATGATTTTGCTCTTGCATCCATGGGCTACCAGCAATCCTGTCTCAAAAACGCTACCTCTGGGTGAAATTTATACTTCCTCATCTCTTTACAGACTATTTCCCAACGCTTCCTCTCCCAGTTGGGGCCACCAGTCCTTGCTATGGAGGCAGCAGGAGCTGCTGAGAGAAAGTATTATAGCAGGTACTAACTTTTCTTAGGATGAATGCCTTCTTCACGGGCTGGCACAGGAAGAGTAAGTGTTTTCTTGTCTTGCCTTCAGACATTCGTCAGACTTCAGTTTGTTCAGCGACATGCTTGATTAAGTCAATATCCCCTTGAAGCTCCTGGATGTGAACAGTTAGACTAAAGCCTATAGAAAAGAGGTTCCATAATGAAAAGCCCCACCATTTCATTCTACTATTCTGTGATCTTTGTCTTTAAAATGCCCTGGAACTGGTGTTTCTTGTGATATTTCATACCTTGGCAGCCAGTCCTACAAAGGAGCAGAACATTAAAAAATGTTCTATTATTAGAGCAAGCTTTAGGCAAACTACTTAAATTACGAAAACATAGATAAATATAGGGTTACCAGTGTCAGTTGATTTCCAATCCACAGCTGCAACTAGAAAAATACCCCCAAAATTAGGAATTTCCTGTTCCTACATTGAGATACTGGTTACCTTTGGTAAGGGGTTTCTAGGAACAAGGTTTTCATCTAGGCCTCCATAGATAACATAAACTCACAGCTCTCATTTTGTATTCTCAGTAACTTACACAAATGTAATGCAAAACTGTCTTTTTAATCATAACCAGCTGTATAATATTTTGGAGAAAACAATTCAATTATTTCTCGAGCGTGGTGAAGTAGTAACTGTGGGTAATTTACAGAGGTGTACTGTGGGAAACATTTTAAATTTACAGACATTTTTTAAAGAAAATTTCATATGTTATTTACTATGGAGATTAAAAAGGGAATTAAAGTTCTGAGATTCATCAAAATTTAAACTATTTACAAGAAAGTAAATATTTACCTAAGGAAATTCTTTGTTATGTGTACTATCTGCTTAGGAATAGAACAATTAAGGTCTGTACAATTTATAGGTTTTTATTACTTCTAAAGAACAGTAGGAGGTAGTAAAAATAATTAGGAAACTAATAACCAATACTGACTGTTTGTCCCTAACTTCTTTTACTGCAGCACACATTTCAACCTTAGCTGTCAAACTTAATGGCCAAACACACTGGTTTCAATCACAAATTAAATTATGACTTACTAAAGTTCTTCCAGTTTTACACACTAATCTTTAATCCTTAAAATTTAGTTCCCTGCTTTCTGTCAACAGAAGTTTGTTTTCAGTACATAATCGGCATTTGTTGGATGTGAATATGTAAAAATTCTTTTCTTTTACAGGAATGTGTCTTAGCAACCATGTCCTCTTGATTCCTTTGGGTACACGGGGGAAAGAAATTAAACTTTCTTCTCTAATTAACATAATGCAGTTAGTCTAGATTGACAAAGGGGTGGCTGTACATCTGTGACTGAGGGAATAAACCAAATATGTCAATTTGGATAAAAAAGTAAGCATTCCATGTTCAGCACAGAATTTCAGATTAATTGTCAGCACAATAATTGTGTATGTGTAATTAATGTTTAGGCTCGAAAGTCGCTTGAGTAACAAGAATGCCTAAATACAAATCTGTAGTGTTGTCAAGATTTATGCAAGTACAAGAATTTTAAGGGTGCTGTTACTTATAATTAAGTCAGCAAGCTGCCTGCTTATCAGCTAAATAAAATGATTAATGGTTACGACCCTGGTTAATTTTTGACAGCCATCTCTTGTGAGTGTAACAAGTCTGTTTTGTGGGATGGAGGATTTTGATTGCATGTTGACTTGTCAGTTATGTCTTTGCTTTCATGTTGCCATCCAGGCATCTTCTCCATCTCTGGATTACAATTTAAACTAAAAAGACAGTTGTTAAAATTTTCATAATTAGATTTGTTCTTATTGCAATCATTTTGTGCAGACTGAAATATTGAATATATGTTTCAGTGCAAGTTCTTTAATTTTTAATATTATGTTTCCTTCAGTCTGAATTTGTACACTTGACCTGCAACTGAAGAGCTCACGGAAGAATTTCGGCCCCAAGTATTATTTCCATAGATTCTTTAAAGAATACCAAAGGCATTGTTTTCTGTCTGTTGAAATAATTTTTAAGCCTGGCACAGAGGACATATACTTAATTTGTTCATAAATCACATTTTATTAATGGTGGTGGTGGGACAAACAAAAAGAAAGGAGGTCTTTGGAGGTTGCACTTTGTAGGACCACAGCTGAGGAGCATAACAGAGGGCGCTCCACTGAAAGACATTTCTGAAGAAGAGTAAGACAGACTGAAAGAAATGAAAGAGACTGAAGCATGAAGGCACACTCATATGACTCAAGAGGAACATGGACTATGTTTTGTTTTGTTGTGAGTCCAGCTAACAAGGCATAAAAGTTTCAAAGAGCAGAAATACTGAGACAAAAAAATTACGCTGAATACTAGATTCTGTTTGAAATGCAGCTTGCGTTTATCTTTAGAGATGACGAGATTTTTTTTTTTTTAATTAATATTATGGAGATGAAAGCGGAAGACTCAAAAATATGAAAATGTGAAATAAATTACACTAATTGAATCTTATTTTTCCTTTCAGAGACTGCCTTTAGTCCACATGCCAACCGCAATTTGGTCCTCTAGAATCCAAGGACTTGCTTTTGAGAACATTCAACTTTGATCAGCTTGTAGGCAAGCGTCTTACTGGATGTAAATGACTTCTAACTGGTGTGGAAAGTCAGCCTCACTTTGCAATTCTCAAAGGCAGCCCAGAGAGCACAGAAAATCTTAATCAGCTTGAAACTGCATGCATTTACTTCAATGGCCGAAACACAATGTATTGCTGATCAGTCAACGTGTTTCGCAGTGGAGAAGGATGCCAGGTTACATTTAACTTAGTGTCCAATTTGTGATGGTACTCAAATTTCATTTTTTACTCTGAAATTTGGCCTCAGTTTAGCACAATTGGTTTATAATTTCAAATTCTGATAGTTGTTTACCTTTAAGTATTCGACAACTACCGTTACTATAGTTTTACAGTCATTTTCCAGTAGTGAAAAGAATATACAAATATATCATTCTTATTTGTTAGAAGAAAAACAATGCGGTGTCTATTGTTCTGTTTCAATTATGAATCAATTGAATTAAGAGGGTCAGCTGAAATAAAAATACTTCTAACAATTTTAAATACATAATCTTTCACACTAACAAGAAAATTGGATAGCAATGTCATAGTCAAACCGCAGAAAAACAGATGTGTGACTAGATGCATGTCAAATATTTTGTATATATCAGTGAAGCAAATTCAGACAAATTTAGTTTGGTTGTGCTAGCTTTCTACTGCAGTTCTGCTGTCCGTGCGTCGCCTCTGTTTTATTATGGTGAAGAATTACAGCACTTCTACAGATTTATCCTGTATATCTAGGCAGGTTTTTCATGTCCTTTTCAGTGTTTCTGACTTTCCCTCTTGCATATGTATATTCTCTGGAACGCTTTTGAAANTGCACGGTACTAAGCCATCACCTGTAGTTTCCTTGTGCTGTCACTTGCTATATTTCCATTATATTCTGGTGCAAAGAGTTACTATACTGGAAACGCACAATAAAACTGCCATTTTACATGAGATGTTTGTAGGGTAAGACATGGTAGAGCTAATTCAGGGAACTGTCAGTCATGCCACGCAGCTGTCATACACAGAATCTCTCTTCCTAGACCAAATTTGCAAGCTTCTCCACTGGTCTCCTATGATCCAAGACTTCTGTGTGTGCTAAGGCTCCGTTTGGGGGATTCAGTTTTCTGTGGATCAGCATCACATGTTTTTGTGGAGACATATCTAATACACTATGCACCTGTTTTTTCCAACCTAGTTCTTGCTGCTTGAAATTCTTTCCTTCTTAGCCCATGTTTGTTTTTTTTTCTCCCCCACTATATATGTGAATTGAAGGATATTCTTATTTATGAGTAGTTGTTGTATATGTCTTCCCCACAAATCTAACAACTTCTTTGTGTTATTAAACTTTGTCTTAGTGTTTTAAATTTGATATAGTGACAGATATTGCATTGGTTTGTACATTAGTACTGCTTATCCTTTTACTGCGGGATTAAATTATTCTAAGCTGGTAAGAGCTTTTGGTCGGGTGTTGGGGTTTTTTATTACCTAGGACTTTCTCTCCACTTCCGTAATGACCTTCTTTGACACTTGAGGTCTTGTACTGGTCCCTGTAGGAAAGAGCACTTAAACTAGAAGCCACTGTTATCTGTCTTGCCAGAGACTTTCCTGAGATGTTCCTCCGAAGGACACCAAGTGGAGGAAAGATGCCCAAATGCTGCTGGAGCTGCTGTTGTCATAGCTAGGAAGAAGTTTTGGAGGTCCACTCTGAATTTCATTAAATGCAGTGCAGAAAGCACTACTCTGGGGGGAAAGATAAAAAGCCCAGGTATTAATAAGAAGAAATTATATTTGGATTAATTCCTTTCAATTTGTAAACTGTGTTTCTTTAGACATTGTTCAAATATTGCATGATAACAATAGATAACATTAAGCTAGAATTAGGTAAGATTTTATTATCTTCAAAAGAGCTCAGTTGCTGATGTACTTCTTGGCATGAAGAAACAGAGAAATTCCATTTGTGAACCATCCCAAACAATTCTTTCATTCATGTTTAAGAACCTGACTCATTTCTCCTTGCATTTCAGATTTGAAATGTGTCGCTGTAGGTAATAAACAATAACAATGAATACTATAAATAATTGAGTTGGTAAGTCCAACAGATTTGTTCATGGAAGCAAAGGTGATTCAAGGATAAGACAGTTCAGGTAAACTATAGGAACCCCCTTAGCTGTTAAAGCTAACTTCGTAATATTGCCAAGAATAACTCTGGAAATGCTTTGTCACTTCCAAAAGAACGCTCCATTCCTCACTGCACAAACAATTGTACAAATGCATTTAATCTTTTATTTATATGGTGGCTGGTTGTAAATGGCACCTTAGCTCTCTTTCAGATTCCTAAGAAACTGTTTAGGACATTATACTCTGTCATTTACATGTCACTTTACCCTGTATTGTTCTGAATATGTCCTCTTTTTTATTTCTTGGGGTTTTTTCCCCCAACAGTATTCCTTACAAGGTGTTTCTTTCTCCCTATTTATTACTTACCTAAAATGCAATGTCTATATGTAAGTGGAGCTAATTTTCCACCCATTAATATACAGATATACGCTGTTTCTTCGTATATGTTCTCAAAATGATGCCTGCTGTCCTAATTGACTAATTGTCCACAAAATACGATTAGGTGTACAAAGAATAGACCAGATGAACAGTAATCAAAATGCTGAGATAAACCTGGAAGAGAGTTTGCCAGACTTTCTTCTTGTTAAGCTTTATATTGTATGCCAGGCATATACAGTGAATTGATAAATGTTTCTTTTGAAACTGTATAGATAGAAAAAAATCCTGCTAGTCTCATTTCACTTTTTTGCACATATACAGGGCCATGTATTATTATATTGTCTTTTCTGCTTTTAAATGTTAACAGGCTATAAATTAACAAGTCACAATTGCATAGCAGAAAATTCTGCAAAGATAATAATAAATCAGCACTAATTATTTAAGGATATTATCCACTGACTTCCAAATTACATACGTGATGGTATCCAGTTTAAGTATTTTATTAAAGAATACAGTGGTAAAACCAGCAAGGAGAGGGACAGAGCAATGTTTTCTAAAGATGATGCCAGCCACCCGCTACAACTACAATGTGATGACCGGATCAGTCTTCCCCTCCATCTCTGTTGGTCTTCTGAAGAAAATAATTGTGTTGTTAACAACCAATACTTGCACTGCAGACAGTCTGCTAACAGAGGTGATCAAAGCCAGGCACTCCATGAGAACTTCTTTATATTTCATAACTAGAAAGAATCTGAAACTCATACAAAACTTAGAACTAACCCAAAGAAACTTACCTGCTACTTAAAATGGCATTGAATAGTCTCCCCACAGGCTGCGGGGCAGTCTCTGCTCGGGGCCCGAGGTGCTGCTCTCCCTCCTCCTCCCCTGGCTTCGCTGTTCCCGGGGCCGTTCCTCACCCTCTCCCCCTCACTCCCGGCAGTGTTTGCCCCCCTCAGACGCGCTTCCCCAGCGGCCCCGCCAGCCCCACAGGTGGGCTCAGCTGGGACCTGTGGCGGGCTGGAACCGGCCATGGCGGGCACCAGGCAGCCCCAGCCTCCCCTCGCAGAGGCCGCCCCTGCTGCCAACACCTTCCTGCATAACCCCTGTAGCAGTATCTGAGCGGGCATCCCATATGTGTAGGTGATGCTTGGCGTGCCTGCCCTGAGATTGCTGGTTGCTCTGGACGTGAAGGAGCCCGATCAGACCTTCCATGAGGCAATGCCGCCAAGGAGGCCGTGCTCAGGGACCCGGGACACCAGCGCCAGCAGCCTCCCGGGATGACTGGACTCTCCGCGAGCAGGGTAAGTCCTGTCTTCCTCTTCCTTGGATTTGCCAAATAGCGCTAGTTTCTGTGAATGTGTGGCTATGAAAAGCTGCAAAGAGTTTACTATAGCTAGTTAAGGAGGGAGCAAATGGCGCTGAATGCTTTTGTGCCTTCCAGCCCTCAGGTCTGCTCTCCGCTGCCCTGCTCTGCCAAGAGCGAAGGCTGCTTGTCTGGGTTGTGGTAGTTTGCAGCAGGTTGATAATAACCAAAGGACAAGGAGATAAAAAGTGATAAAGAAGTAGAGTCGAGGCCTGTCTGTTTGTACTTCATAGAGCTTCCAAACTGGAAAGGAAAAATGAGATTTTCTTTTTCTAAAAAAAGTAAGAAGTGCTTAAGAGAAAATACAAAATAAAACTTTGAATAAAAAATCTCCAGATGGTCATTAAATATGTTAAATGGCAGTCTGCTTTCAGCCCACCAGGCACCAATTTTATTATTCTAATAACATCTTAAAATGAAAAAGATAAAGTCTTATAAAAAGAGGCTGTTAACTTTGATGGCGCTTAATCCAGATAACTTTTAGAATACCCATTAATGTGCAAAGATACAAAACATATATTCAGCAACAAAAATAGTTCTCTCCTGAAAGGCCTTCCTGCAGCCATTTCCAGACTTTTCCTGTTCTCTTTTGCATGTAGATGCTGAAAAGCAGAGATATTCAAAGGAGGGAACTTAATAAATGCTGCATTTTAAAACAAAACAGTGATGCATAGTATATCAGAATTAAGAATATTTAAAATTTAGAAGAGTAAGAGAACCAGTATTTGGAAAGATAGTTCCATTTGCAGTCCAAACTTTGCCATACATTGCATATCACTGCATACATGTTGCTAATTTTTGATACGTACTCTGTGTACATATCTATAATATTTGATCATGGAATAAAGCAAATACTTCTCAACTAATGCGCATTATTGGTACACTAATTTACAAAGGCATTTGGTGTATGTCTGGTGGCTTGGGATTTCTGTATTCATTTTGGACCACTGTCTATGTATATTTCAGCTTCATATTATGTAAATAATATTATCAGGATTACTTTATGTTTTCAAAAACTGGAAACTGAGTGCTGTGATCTCTATCAGTTTACTTTATTTGAGGGATCTGGATGTGAGAAGTCTGAGATCCTGGAACACCTCCTTTTCTAAAAGTCCCAAAGTATTCACAGTACGCTTTCAACTGAATCCTCATTTTATGTAAAGGAGTTTTAGGATATTCAGTTTCTAGGGAAAATGTAATTCCAATGCTGAGGCAATATGACCTTCCGGTTTTAGATATTTTAAAAGACTTCTATATTGTTTTAAGAATGCTGTATCACTTTTATGGTATGTATCCGAAGAAGTTTTGCTTCTTTCTTTGATTTCACATGTTAGATATGATTGTAAATTTTTCATACAACCTTTACAACTAATTTATATTTTTCTATTTTTATACAATGATGTAGTTCTAAAATGTTGAGAAAAGTATTTAATACCTCAGTGGCATTCATTGGATTAGACACTTGCTATAAACATCTGTTATCTATTTCAGATGACACTTTCTCCTAAGTATCTCTCTTTTCTAAGCTTCTGTATAGGCAGTTCAGCCTTGTCTGTGCAAACAGTGTATAGACTCCTGTATCGACCAAACTGGAAGCGTGCACGTGTATCTGCACCTTCCCAGACGTATTAGCGCAGCTGGAAGTCAGTTAGTGATGTGTGAAAGTGATCTAAGGAGGTGCCGAGGCCCAAAACGTTCAATAGTGATCAGCATGACAAACCGAAAAATGCAGGAGATAGTCTCTGATTCATTGCGTATGAGTACATCATCTTCTATTAATGCAAATTAGGAAAATCATTAAATAATATTGAGGAAACAAATTTGATCAATTTCTTTCAATGATTATTCCAATCCACTATCTGCATTCTTTGTTTTTAATATTTGTTTATTTGTCTCACACAAACAAATTGACTAAGCTCCTTGGTCTAAGGAATCCTCATACAATTGTTAATCAGAGGTAATTCCTTTGGTTTTTACTGATTTTCCAAATTATGTTAGAAAAACAAAGAAAAGCGATGGCAAAATTAACTATTTCACTTAAGTGTGGAAAGACTCTTTTTATATCCCTTATACAAAATAGCGTTAAAAAAGTCATAAGTAGAGAAATCACTTGTGTTCTATGGAACAGAGGAATAAAATCCTAGTACAAGCATATTGTTTTTGAACAGCTATTTCTGAGTGGGAGGGACTGAAACATACTGCTGATATGAAGGATAATGGAGAAAAATCTTTTTTAAATGCAGGCAGGTCTTTTTATGGCTGTAGAAGTTTCCTGAGTGGAATTTTGGGGAAAGGAAAAGGGAAAAGACGTCTCTCTGTACCTGTTCTTTAGAAATAGTCTATAATTCCTTTTTTCCCCTACTTCTGTCCACCCTCATACCCCTTTGCCAAAGTCATGCATGATGTCCAGACTCTAACATCTTTTGTTACTATGTGTCTGGAAAGTGTGTTTTTATCACTTAAGAAAGCAAGTTGTTAAGCAGCTGAAGTTAATAACAAATATTTCCTTTTGGAAGCAAAACAAACCAGAACAGTAGAAAGAAGTTGAGGTCCTTATTCAAGAAAATGCTCGGATTTGGATTTTTGTTTTTCCCAGTGGAGAAACAGGTGAGTGGTACACTAGGGATATTATTCTCTTCTGGGGAAAGAGGCAGCCCTATTACTAAAGCATTCTAAAAGCGTAAAATGGGATAGGGCCTTGAGAGAAATGGGATAGCCATTGAGAAACCTGGTTTTTCTGGTGGTCTGAAAGGAAGATTCCACAGAAAAATGGCTGGAAAAATCATATCTGTTTCTACTTGAATTCACAAATATATTGTCAACTGGATTAATGAGTGTGAAAACTTCACATATTCCACAGTTTTACACACGTAATTTTATTTGTTTGTTCTGAGGTGGAATTCTAGACCAAAAGGTATAAAATATGACTTTAAAAATAAAATTACAGGAAACTTGTATTCTACTCAGAAATGCCACATTTCTCAAAATACGGCAGCTTCCACACTGAAAACCTATTCTCAGTGAATATTGGCTCATTTTTTGAGGAAACAACTGAATACCTTGAAAAAAGCGTGTGAGAGTGGATACTTAAACATATGTACATGTGTACGGTAGCTGGCTTCAGTAGTAACTTTAAAAATGGATCAGCAGATGCCTTTACTTCTGAGTTGGATTGCTGCCAAGGCTTGTGATAAAAACCTATATTCCTCTGAATGTATTTTATATAAAGAGATGACTGGCAATTACTCTGGCCAGAGCTATGCTGCATAGCTGAAGTAAACTGGAATGAACCTGAAAGAAATTCATCCACAGCCTCTAAACATAGGTAAATGTGTTTACCTGCTTCTCGAAATATGTGACAATAACGGAACAAGCAGTCTCATTACTAATGAAGAGTTCAAGCAGTTAATGTAGTCTTTGGTCTTTCTGTTCAACTAAGTAAAGTACAGCTATTTTTCTGTCAGACTTCTCTTTGTATTTCATTGATAAAATCTTTTTCTTTCTGAACATGATTCCCTATATCACAACAAATGGGAGAAATACACGAAATATACTAAAGATCATCTTTTTATACCTGTTTCCAGCCATAAAATAAAAGATAGAGGACTTTTTAAGAAAGGAAAAAAAAAGAGGGGGGTGTGCCTTTGCAATATATTTATAATCTAGGGATTCCCAGACCTTATAGCAGAAGGTATCAAATTTCATTTTTCAAACTAGCTAAATAAGCTGATACCAATCCCAACAGCTGATAAAAAATAGCACTCTGTAAAGAGACATATGTACTGCACGTCCATGGAACAATACAGGAGATCTGGAAGTGTTAACTGAATTTCATAGGGCTTTTTCTTTTTTCCTGTTAAGATTAAAATAAAGCCCCAGGGCATCTCCAGAAGTCTTAGAAAGACAGGGTGATTCTTCTGGGTTCCTGACTGTTCAAAGTTACTGAGGATATGCTTACTTCTTGTGGCACACAAATATGGTTAAATCCTTTCCTATAAGTGTGGAAATACATCTTACCAATAGACGAACTCCCAAAAGGTTTACTGCGCCTGTAGGAGCCTGCAAGACATACAATTTGCAGTTTGAAAAATATTCAGAGGAAGTGTAACTGTACATGGAGTAAATCAGCTGATCTGTTTGCCTTTTGAATATGTCAGAGGGTGAGAGAAGAACATCAGAGAATGAGCAAAGAAATCTGCCTGGTGCTTTTGCCTTGGGATTGGAGCGCAGCGGGTATTACAGCTAGTTAGCTGCTGCTGGCTGAGGGAGTCTGCTTGTTGAGTTGTGGCAGCCTGAAATCGCATACATTCACAGAAAAAACGAGAGAAGCAGTGGAAGCAGGATGGATCTCAGGGTTTCCGACTTCCCTGCAGTAGCTGCACAGGTCATCACTATTCTAACCCTGTAAAGCAGCAAGTATTTTTCCATAAGAGTACCAAAACAAAGTGGATGGTGTTTGTTTTTGAATCCTTAATGATAATTTTTCTGAGATTTCCCTTACATTTAATTTATTGATATAAATGTGGACACACAGAGTTCTCATCTTTGTAGAAGATTAATAGAACTGAGGTTTCTGGACAAAAGCTAGGCTGCAGACGCAACACTGGAGAATCATGCATAGAATGTCATTATGAAACATATGTTTGAATTTTGATTACAAGTTAATAAAAACACCAAGGAAGCTCTATACAGCACAGTATGCTGTAGCAGTGTCCAGTGCAATGTAGAAATGGACATGGGCCAGTAAGTAAATCTGAAGAAGGTTGAGATCGATGGAGATCAACAACGGATAAATAATCCAGTGAAATTTATGTTGGATAAATGGTTTCTTCCATCTTTCTAAAGCAGAGTAACTTGTGAGGACTTCTTCATTGTTTTTGCTATTATTTTCAATAGGGACTTTTGAGTTGAAACTGATATGATTATTGGAGAACACGATTCTGAAGCACAGTGCAGCAGTTCTCAAAAATCTGCTCTTCCAAAATGTCAGCCTTATTAGCTGAGAGTTCTTCTTAATAATAATACTAATGCTAAAATGTATAGAAGGCAGAACAGTTGCATGCTTTGACAATTTTAAATGGGTTAATAGTTCTCATTACATTCAGGAGTGCAGATATTTGTCTTGTTATAAATTTTTTTAACAAATGATAATTTAAATTATTAAATATAAAATTAAAATGCCAGAATACAAAATCACAACTTGGGTATTGTTTAGCGTTACCTGAAAATTTATAAAATGTTAAATAGATCTCCTTAAAACAAATTCTAGTTTCTTTCTTCCACTTTAATGTTCAGCTTCACTGCAAGTATAATCTTTTATATTTATTGGTTCTGATGAATGTAATGTCGGGTCACAGCCTTGGGGTGATAGACGATGCAGGAAGGCATGAACTTGTCCCCAAAGTTAGCATAAAAGTTGGAAGGTTTTCTTTGTTAATAAAAGTTCATGGTTTTCAATTGTTATATATTCGATTTTCGTTTTCAAGTAGGAACTGTGTCAAATGCAGCTTTTTTTTTTTAAATTCACTAGAGCTTAGATGAAGATTAATTTATTTCAGTAGCTGAAACTTGGCCTCTTAGTCAAGTTTCATCATTTTCAAATAATGAAACCTTGCAGCGGTCCCGTATTAGAATGGGAAGCAAAGTGTCTTGAAGCTTAACTTTCAGGGTTGTGTAACACTGTTATCACCTTAAAAACGGAGCAAATTTTGCTTATCTGACCTGGTCACATGTGGAGATTCAAACAGAAAAATCACAGCAGAATGTGGTTTCAAACCAGAAGGGTATTATGGAAAAAGCAAACAATACCTTTGTATCCTACACTGTCACTAAGTAAGTCTACCTTCTTAGCCCTTTGAAAGGGAGTCCAGAACTTGAAATTTATGTTTAAATAAATGTATAAGGCATCATTCAAAGTCTGCCGAGGCTAATACATTGGTAAGTGTCAAAACTCTAATCCTACTCAGGGAGCCAGCCAAGCCAGGCTGCTGCTTTTGTTGTGGTAACACACAGAAGCCTCCAGTACACTGTTCTCTGGTTGATCTCCAACTCATTGCCTTTGTTATAAAATTGAATTAGTCATTCATTATGAAGGAAATACGTGCAGATAAATGTTTCATATTCTGCCTCCGGCAGCAGCTAATATTATATGCTTCAGAGAAAAAACAGAAATATCCCTTAATACCACTAAGTCCTATCTGCAATGCTGGATGTAAGATAACATGCCTTCCTGATGCCCGTAGGGCTGAATTATGCCCTGTTGCTTGAGACTAAATTAATCTTTTCCTAAGCAGTGTTATTTCAGATATTGCTATTGGTCAATTATTCAGCCCATCTTAAAATTCCATGCTCAGCTGTTGTACTGCATAAGTGATTGTTTCCTATTGGGTATTATACGTCTACTAACTATAAATCTTAGTGAGTAACCACTTGTTTTTCTGTTCTGACAGATGCTGCCAGGGAATGCTTCTTGAAGGGAAGAAGTACTTCTGTCTGCAGCTGGTGAAGTCAACCCCCAAGTATGTGAAATACTAAATGACAGTGGCCGGAGACGACACATCCTGACGCTCACAGGTAATCTTTCCCTTTGTAATGACAGATGCTTGAAAAAGCACTGTTTGAATCTACTGTGCTCACAATCTGTAAGGATTCTAGTATTTGTTTGCCACCGATCACACTAATTTAGGACTATGCTGTGTCCTCAGTAATTATAAAGGGAAAAATAATAGTTCCAGGACTACTTCTTCATAAGTGAGCTTGTCAGTGGCTAGGGTAAAAGACTTGATATGATAATGAAAAATGGATGTTTCTGTCAGTCTTCGTCCTCCCTCTTATTAGGTTCATTACAATTAAGAAGAAAGGACATTATATAGGATGTGGAAGACATTTTCACTCTAATCTGGATAATTTTAATGTCTTAATACAGACCTTATATCTCCCCCTCTTCTGAGAGCTATGCCTTCTATATACTGGTGGCTCAGCGTCCCTCTTCAGTTTCTCACAGGACCGTAATTATCAGTAAGAAATGAGTGTGCCAAAGAATAGCATTGATTTTAAAAATAATAATTTTAGGTTGGCTCAGTCAGCTTAGAACTGGTCTCAAGTCAGATTCCATGCAAAGCCGTATTCTTATTAGGGTATGTGAGAAAAAATCAAAAAATAGTAATTATCTGTAAGAACTTGTAGATGATGGGAACATATTAGACTGTGTTTAAGAAACAATTTATCTTATCAATAACTCTGATAACTCTCTGCCAATTTGCTTTTTCAGTTTCCTTTTTCTTTTGGTCAAGGCCAAAAAAGAACCTATTAAAAGAAAAGCACAGCCTTCTGCTGCCAGCAGACTGTGCCTGATGCAGAGCTGACGGAACAGGAAAAGGACGACTTCTGTGTTACTACTCCTTTTACTTAAAAAAAACCCACCCAAAAACACCTTGATGGTTACTACTCTTACCCTAGGATTCGGCAGTTCCTCATAACACTGGCATATACATACACATGCCACAGGTCTGACTGCTGGGTGGTTGTTACTCATTTGGATGATCAGGTAAAGGCCAGGGTTTTCTATCTGCCGGTGACCATATGCCCCTACACGGTTATGCCTTCTTGTTGTTCTTTACTTAGACCAGTTGCAAGGGAAAATGCTCCTTAGCCTTGAGCCCAAACCATTTTTATTTAGAGTTAGCTTTGCAGTCGCAGCAGTGCATACAACCATGTGATAGACTACACACGGTTTTGCAGTAGCGGTAGCTTTGCCATGGTTTTACACCCACTGGCAAAACAAAGTGTTCTGTTCTCAGTAGCTCCATAGCTGAGGAACTGGGACACACTGGGGAACACTCTCTGCGATGCGGGTGCTTCTAGTGGGCTGGGAGAGCAGGCAGGGTCAACAGCGCTTCTGTCTGAAATCCCGGAAATAGTAGCTCGAGCTATGGTCTTAGCTGATCTTTCATGGCGGAGGGCTAAGGAGGTGTCAATCACAAAGGATGGCAAAGGAAGATGGGGCTTCCTCATATCCATAACGCACAGAATACGCACAGCTAAATCAGCCCTCTGAAATTTCCTGTCTTCACACTCTTTTTTTCATACTTGTTGTTCTTATCCAATTGAGTCTCTGTTGTTTTCCTTCTTTTCATTTTTTGGGGGTTTGTTTCTCCCTGCTGTTCCTTGATGTCTCAAACACCGTATCTCTGCCAGACTAGTGAAGCTCATTTCTAAACAGGAATGTCAGAAATGCAGTACATAAATTTTGCTATTGTTTCAGAGAAACTGCTTTTATTTCATTTCAGCAGCCCTAGGGTCTTCAGTTGTGGGTTTTTTTAATAAAGTCGGTCTTCCTCATAAAAACTAACAGTTACAAGCAAGATACTATATTTTACTGTAAAGTAAAACTGCTTTACCTGTGAAGGGAATGAAACTGAGTGATCATACTAAGAGCTGAAGAAAAATGCTGTAACAATAAGGAATGGACATTATGGGTAAATGCTGCTCTGTGCACCTATATCATGGTTTTGGATCACACAAGTGGGACTGTGAGAAGCTGTCTGTAAACTATATGTTTTGATCAGTGTTTGAAAAAGTTTTTCAGATGTGCGCTGCAGGAGTGCTTCTATCACTGCGTAGCTCTTGACAAGCGATCTAGAGGGAAAAGAATAGCTGAATGCCAGCCGGGAAATACAGATCATTGACTGATTTTCCCTCTGAGCTTTATGTATGGATGACAGAACAGGAAAATAGGAAGGGAGGTTAGGGTATTTTGAATATATTGAAGTTTACTGCATCTTTGTACAAGTAGGGCATATATGAAAAGGAGGAAAAGTGCCTCGCGCTTGCAGATTTGGATTTTACTAAGCAGCTACTCAGTTCTGTTTCTTGCTGCAATTTGAAAACTGATGTTTTAATAATTAGTGAATAGTTATTAATTATTATTTAATGCTTTTTCAATTTTGATTCCTCCTAAGTCTATATAAAAATATTAGTTGCACATAAAAGTTATGAAACACTGTTGATAAATAACAATGTTGAACTTTCAGAGGATATGATTTCATAGTAAATGATTAATAATCACAATACAGACATACATTCTAGTAATTTTATAGAGTAGTTATGTTTTAATACAGTATCTAAATGCCTCATTATTTCAAAGGTTAAATGCAAATAAGTAGTGTAGATATTGACCGCAGAATATTTTTACACGTAGTTATTTTTATATTTATCTGTCTTTTTCATTCTGTTAGATCAGAGGTTTCATAAATTACTTTCAGTGGTCATTCACCTGAAAAAAGGCTGAAAACATGTAATTTCAGAAAGAGAAATATAATTTCTCTCATATTCCACAACTCAAACATGCATATTAAAAAGATTTGCCAAAATAAAAACTTGCTCTGTGAGAATGAGGTCTCTTGTACTTCTCAAGACACTGTTACCTTGAAGAATGGTTTCGTTCCTGTTACTGTGAGATATGGTGACTGCTGGCGCCTGTCTCTGTACAGTTCCACAGTGCTCACACTGCTCCCGTTGCCATGTAGCTGAGCACCTTTCAAGCTTGAACATCGTAAGGTTATAATGGTTCATAATTTCTTTGTTTGGGATTTATTGAAAGTTGTCTTTTTCAGAGGAAGGAAAACATGTTAATTTTTAATATCAAAGAGAAAAAAAAAGGTAGGGAGAGAACACCATCACATGGAGAAGTTGGAAAAAAGTTTTTTTCTACCAGATGCAACTTTCGTTCAGGTTGATATGGAACAATCCATTTTAGTTTGCTGGGAAAAAGAGTTATTTTGAACAATTTGTATATTGCTATTGAAGACCTATAAACATAACTATGCATGATGAAAAATCTAAGCATTTGATCTAAAAAATAAGCGAAAATTAAGAATGTAGTAAAGGCCATTGTTTAGATGAAGTTTGATTAAGGAATAATTGTGCATCTAAAAATGCCAACAATAATGTACACAAAGCAATGGAGGAACTGCTGTGTGAATTGGCAAATAAGTTAAAAAGCACCATTAAATTAAGGCAAAGATAAAAGTAGGACTTCAAAGAAATATTTACTTGCTTTTAAATACTTTCAATATCTCTTTTCATGGTTCAGCTAAAGATACAGTTTACAAAGGAATGTAAGGATACAGAAGTGTTATTCTCAGGAGTAATATTTGCATTGAACACTGTTGAAAAATATACAGACCGTGTTTTGCTCACTTTCTTTCAGTGTAATTTTGCACCAAATAATATTATCATCCTTCATTTAAATTCTGGAAATTCCCAGTCAGCAGCCAGCTCAGAGGTAGGTGCTTTACGGACTTAAAGAGAGTTCTGGCGTAGCCTGAAATTCCTGTCCTTAGTTATGACAGTTCAAATCCCTCCCCACCCTCCCCCTTTTTTTTTGCCAATGATAAAGGTGTCTGCATTTCTGAAATACGGGCACATTAAAGGTGAACCTATCAACCCCTCTAATTTTTACCAGAGATCTCCCTGCTTTTTTTTCCCACAAATCCTTGAAGATCAAACTTGATGCTCAGTACGCTGACACCTAGAAAATGCTTCATTCGGGAAATTTTTGACCCTAGGATTGGTCATGTTAGGGCCTTTTGTATAATGGGATGACTTAATTTCCATCATCAAAAAAAGAGACTTTTAGCAATGATCCAATATTTATGCTGTCGTGGAATGGGAAAAGCCATTGATTGTTGAGCTGTGGAGGAGCAGGCAGGAATGATGTAGTAAGGGAGATACTGCACCTTGAAAGGGCAGAAGGAATGTAAATCCACTTGCGCTGTAGTCTAGCAGATCCTGACATACGCTGAGCTAAATTATCCAGGCATCATCATCTTACATTGTCAAAAACTGAGGGAAGAGCACCAGCTTCTTCATGTGAAAAACAAAAATGAAAGAAAAAGTTACTTACATGCGTGCTTAATAATTTTCCTCTATTAGTAACAGTTAAAAGCCCTATCTCTTCCAGTTTGTTATCTCATCATTTGTTATTCAGATTTTGCTCATCAATCTGTGATGGTTAATCTATTTTATGTACTATGATATATTTATTTAGTCATTTCTTACACTGAGAGGCTGAGTCTGTCCTTTGTGTGATTTACCCTTCTGCATAATACCAAAAATTTTAGCAGCAAATGGATTATCTCAGTTGTTACAGAGAAAATGCACAGTCCTAAATACTGTAATATAATGAAGATTAAATTTGGCATTCTTTGCTCTTACTAATCTATAGTCTATCATTTTAGTATATGAGAACAGACATTTCTTTCCTTACCATTTAATCAAGTATCTAAAGATATTAAAACTAGAATAAGTTAAGGGCTTTTAATAGACTCTGAAAATGCAGCAATTTCAAGATGGTCCACATTAATTATTCTTTAATTAAATGCAGTATGTTAAGCCTAAAGAAGTGCAGAGATTTGGTTTGAAAAAAGGGGGCAGGGATCTATAGAGATCAAACCTATTAATAAAGCTTAATTTGTAATACGGAGAGGGGAAGGAAGAGATGACCAAATGTGTCATACTTGAAGCAGAGAAGAAAGAGATCTATGTGATTAAGAATAGGAGCAGAAACACAACAAATTTGTGATTTAGGAAAGGGCTACTGAGTGAGTTGATTATGCCAGACTTAGATTTTCAGATAAATCTAAAGAATTAAAGGAAGAAAGCCAAATCAGTTTGTAAAGGCAGTCATGATCTTGTTTTTTAGGTTTCATTTGATATAAAAGGTTATGTTTCATAAAACCTTTGAAAGTATAAAACAACGTGTACAAAAACTTACCTTGTGGAGACTAAATCCTTTTGTATTACAAGGTTTATACAGCGGTGTCACAACCTTGCTCTGAACATTTCAGTATTGCATTATAATATACAGCATCCGATCATATAGGTGAATAGGAGTAATAAAACCCAGGGCTCATAAACCCTCTCAGGCTATGTACCTGTGCTGCATTTTAATACCATCTCTCTACTTTCTGTATCATTAAATCTGACACACCAAATTTTATTCCCTTTAGTAGTATTGTTAGGTTGGCTGCCTACTAAATATGGACCCTAAGTGAAGATGACTTCACCTTGGTACTGAGCTTTCTTTGCTTCAATTAACTTTAGTACTTGCCTTGCTTCAATTAACTTTGCAGGACCAGTGAAAAGGTCTCCTTGTTATTGTGAGATATGTTTCTAAGGAAGAAAAAATATATTTGGGAGTACACAGTGATACAGAAATGAATTAAAAGAAATGGCATATTTTGTCAAGCAGAAAGCAGTTAAAGACTATATTTAAGAAATTATAATTGTTGTAATCTGTTTTTAGTCCCTCTTTGAAACCTAGTTCTCCTGCTTGACCATCTACAGACTGTCTCAGTGCAAAATTATCTTTGCCTGTTTTGTTCCTATGCTCCTTGTTTATGCAAATTTTACTTCAAAGTTCTCAGGGCAGTAAAACATGTCTTTTAGGTATTTCAACAGTAAAAATACTGTCTGATTTCTACTCCAGACATCTTGTGTATGGCAGTAGGTAGGTATTTGAATATTGTCTTCTAGTAGCTCTTACATCAGACAGAAGTAAGGAATTAGACTTGGAATAGGGACAGTACAGTTTTCAAGGACTAATATAGCTGAACCTGCAAGCGAACCAAGCAAAAGAAGACTGAAGGAAAATAACAGTTAACTTGTTTGTTTACTGTTGAGGTATTACAGTAATTGGGACAACAAGAGTTCTGAATCTTTAAAAAAAAAAAGGGTTCTACCATTTTTTAGTTATTTTAAATCTCAGTGGTGAACTGATTTTAAACTTCTTGGTCTCCAGACTTGGTTAACTTGCTGCTGTAAGTCTGACTAGGAATTTTGATCACAAATGTTGATTACTTGATGTCAAAGCCAGTAATGGGGGAATATGGAAAGTGCAATTAAGCAGCCAAAATTATTTCTAAGCTAGCATCCAAAAGCTGCTTTAGAAGGCATACATTCCTCTGGACATTTGTTTTCCAATGGGAAAATACAAGAATTGGCTTACACAGAGAGTGGATGAGTTAGAATGAGCTAATAAGTAGAAACACCAAATACCTGTGATCTAACTTCAGCGCTTGATTCTTACCCTAAGTAAATATTCAGTGGAAGTAGCACATCTCAGAGGAGAGTTTGTTAGAGGCAGTGACAAATGATTGTATGATTCTATTTGAAATACCTAATAAAAGTGTAGGTGTACAGACTAAAAGAAAATCTGCCTCATTTTAACAGATATCTCATCCTTGCAGAGTTTCAAAGTTTAAAATCTGTCAGTTTGTTTCTTTAAGTGTGTCTTTTTAATCAACAGATTATCTAAACAAAGATGGTTCTTGTTTTTTAAGAAGTCCCTTGCTAATAATCAAACCCTGAGTCACATTGGTAATTTCTTTCTTTAACAGCCTTTGTCTTTTCCTGTTATTCTATACGGGACTAAAAGGCTTAAATTAACCTGAATGCAGCTATTCCTCAGGTAAGATTTTTAGGTAATTTGTATTTTTTGTATTGAATGTACTGTACTGTATCAGAACAATGCTATCTCTACTTTTTTTCAGTGTACATTTCTGTCATTTTTTCCTTGTTTTCAAGTGGTCATTAACAGCTCCTTGCAAAATGCCGATACACCTTGCCTTATTCTTGCCCTTTTTTATTGGTATTTTATTTGTACATAAGCTCAGGACTCTGCCTCTTCAGATGTTCTTGCTAATAAACCTTACGCTCTGTCAGGAAGACTCCCAAGCTCAGATAACTTTTCACACTCAGGAGTACTGGGAATACGTACCTTTTTTTATTTTTTGAAGGACTTCTACAAAGATTTTTTTGTGTTTGCGTTGTTTTATGGACTTTGGACATCTGCTGTGAATATCTCACTTTCAGGGCTTTTTTGCTTGTATCTTTTTTGCCAGACTCATTGTTGCCTAAGTTATTTGCATGTTCAGTTTTATTCAGCAGGGACTTCCTCTCACATATACTTGGACATTTTCTATGAGCTGGTATTGTATTTGATTTCACTATATTTTGCACTTCCTGTCTCAAGAAGGTAGCAGCGGAATATTCTAAATTCAGAAATATCTGTTTGTTCCTTACATATTCAGTTCATTATCCTTGTATTCATCTGTCTGTATAGCCATCATGGTAGAGCTTCTAAACTAATCCAGTTCCAATGAAGGCACCTAGGTGCTTTCAGATTAGTTGTTAATATGTTATTTATGCCTTTTTTTTTTTTTCCCTCAAGTTCGCCTGCACACAAAAGATATGAAGGAAAAATACATTAGCTGTTTTCCTTTTCCTTTCTAGATCTTCAGAGTTTTGGTAATCATTCAGTTGCCGAGTAGGCTCTTGTCCTGTCCATATTCCAAGTTTTAACGATTTGTTTAAAAGCTTCAGTTAATCAGGAGTGGATTTAAAAAGAATTTTCTCCTCACTCTTATAGCTTTGTGTTTCTGCTTAGTATTTCTAATCAAATACTCCTTTTATAGAGTAGAAAGCTACTGCTATTATCACTGAATACTGTGCATTTGTTCTCTGTGGTAAATAATAAGTTGGCCTGTGTGCTTTGGAGACTTGCTACATTTCTGTTGTTACAGCGTATAAAAAGTATAGAAGAAAGTTAATGAATGGATCTCAATGTATGGCCCAGATTTCCCTCCTGCAATATCACACACAGAAAAAGGGTTTATTCTGCTGGAAATCAGAGAGAGGCAAGAAGTTATTCTTCGGTGGCATATGGCAGGCTTCATCCAGTGGCTGATATGTATTAACTTGGTTTTGAACCTGATTGAAAATCAGCTGTTCATCTTTAGTTTGCTAGATTTTCATGTAATTTAGCCAACAAATGCTTTGAGGGTAGATATTTCTTTAGAGAGACAGTGACCAAATACATGATAGATGTTTGCTACAGTTACTGGGATATTTAGACCCATAAGTAGCCTGTGGGAAGCTATCTGAGCATAATGCCACACCATTCATGGCCCTGACAGTACCAGGTCACTTGCTGCTGACCAGAGTCTTTAATTAAACCACTCTGTATTCTATGTAAAAAAACACTGGAAACACGATACTTCAAAGAGAAATTAATTGTATGCTCCTTCAGATGAAAAAGTAGGTTTTAGGGTCAAAACTGACATATTCAGCTGTGCAAACTATTTCTACGACTAAGTTTAGACTCATATAAACCTCTTCCAGCCAACCTACCCTTACATCTTAAAAGATTTTCCCTTTTGTTTCTGGTTTTTTTCTTCATCAAATTGAACTGAAGAATAACCAGGACTAGCGGTATGGTAAATGTAGCATTTTCCATTGGCTGTTTTAAAGGTTAAATAGCTAGGCTATAACACCACGTGTCTGTAAAGACTCCAAAATTCTGCACCTAACCTAGGTGCTCTTGATGGAAAATGTGTTTAAAAAGTCATTAATTTTCTTAGAACTTCTTTGGTTTGATTTGGTTTTAATTTTCCAGCTGAGGAGAGCTGTTGTTGTGTTGGGGTCTTTCCTTGCATCTAGGTTCCTACCTATCTGGAATTCTAATATAAAAAAAACCCGAAAAGAAATATCAGTAAAAATGATAATTCATAATAATGATACAGAATAGGAAGGTGATAACCAAGGTATAACAGCGATACAGATAAGGCCAGTAATCTCTTAAACTGTGCAGTATAGCTTAAATATTTGTGTATATATGTTTAATATATATGCATATACATATATATAAATTATGCTTTTTGTCCCATAAGGAACAAAGTCATGAACTGAAAAAAATACATTTATTTCATTTCTCTGCTATCTGTGGTACTGTTTATGGAATGTTTGAATCAAAGTATTGACTATAGTGACTTTTGTGATTTTAGTGAGAGAGGTAACTGTAGATATATGAGAGACAAGTGTCTACAGCACAAGTATGTAAACGCATTTTGGGCAACTGTGGAGAAATACATGAGATAGAAACTATATCATAGAATTCAAGACGATTGACTGTTACTATATTTTCTAACAAAAGTAATCAAATAGCAGAATAGTTAATGATATTCTGGTTAAAAAAAGACATATTTTTGTCTCATATTTTCATACTCTATGCTACTCTATCAGTATTATTTTATCCTACTTATGTACTGATATTCTGTACTGTTATCTTGTTTTACAAGAACTGTGTTTTGTTTTGTTTTTCTCAAGGTGAGATTTATGCTTTTGTATAGTTCTAATACATAGCCATGAAACAATGTTCAAGTTGGTTAGTTGCATATAAACAACCGGTATTCAAAGGGATGACATCTGCTATGAGTTCCAAGATTTGCCTTTGTTTTTTTCAAAGTCACTGTTCCCAAACTCTCTCAAGAACAATGTTTGCGAATTTGCTTTGTAGATTGTTCTGCACGTTGCTTGTTATTTCTTATGGAGATGCAGTTTTCCTCGTAAATCTGAATAGTTTACTAATCATTTGTGTGTTTTGTAATTGGTTCTGTATTTTATGGAAGGACTTATTGTTGTCACAGTGTAATGCAACTATTAATTGTTATGTTTGCTAATCTTTGCCAGTTTTATCTTCCTATTTCTGAAAGAAGTTTTTTTGCTTGACTAAAGCGAAACATGTACTATATTTGAAAATATGACTTCTCTTGAGCAGAGCTGGCTTTCCCTTTCAAGATAATTAACATTCAGTGGTACACTCCTGAATGGACAGTATACAAGGTGTGGGGTGTTGAATGAACAACTGTTTTCCCTCCTGTACTCAGAAAGATCAGCTATGTAATTAATTTGCTCAAGTAGCTGTGGTCTATGATAAGAAAAGTCAATCCAAACATGTATTAATGGCTTCAACTTCAATTAATTTTCATCAGAACTGTCATATACCCCCCAGTGGTCCAAATACTATTGGAAGATGGCTGTCTGTGTATTTTTTTTATGAATTGACCAGATTAGAAATAAGTGGGGAGAGTAACTTACAGAAATCTCTACAAAAATAGCATCAGACTGTTTTCCCCATGCTATATCTGATCATTTTGTACTTAGTAGAGACTTCAGCCACTGCTCAAAATGAGGACGAAAAAGTATGAAGGTGATAATATTCCGTTCGGTTTATACTATGGATTTTTTTGCAAATTATTTTCCTGGCAGTCTGTTAGCAAGCATTGTATCAGATTTGTTGAGTACTTTTGCTCAGAAAGTGCAGACTGTGTTGGCACTTGACATACTATGTATCACCAAGAAACAAGTGACTTGCTTGTAATGATAAAAAACATTATAGGACAAGCAAAGTCAAATTTCATATTACTTTCTACTTAGCTCCCTCAGAAAGGCAGATGCCTTTTTTGGGGAAAAGAGTTTTCTGTCTTTATCTGTCCAGGTTCACCATGGTATTTGGACTTCTTCACTGCTGAACTGCAACCAATTTTGCATAGTATGGGGACTCCTACTTTAGTGAATATAAAACCAAATGTGTGATGTTTACTGACTTCTCTTTCCTGGCAGTAATTAGCCGTATGTTTGAACCTGATCTTCCCCATTCCCTGAACATCTCTCTCCTTAATTTGACTGCTCACCAGCTGCGAGGATTGTGAGATACCTTGCCATCCAACTGATGTGCCTCTCTGACTTCAGGGAGAGGTCTGAGATGTCAGAATGCAAAACTACTTTACCTATTGTAGCCCATACAACTCAGAATAAATTAGTTTTGGTATGGGTATTTCATGATAGTCTAATCAAAAGCAAAACAGAATTGTTGCTGAGGGAAATAGTCTGCCATGTACCATCAAAACCACAGCATAAGTGGTCTTATTTCGTGTTCCTTCTTTTTACTCACATTGAACACCACTTATTCCAGACAAAATCTGGAATCCAGTGAAAATATTGTTCTACAACTTCCTACAAGGACAGTCCTATTGAATGAAGTATGTTTATGGGTTTATGCCATTTTAAGCATAAATATCTGATGGACTGGAATGTCTTCAAAAATTTGGCTGCAGACGCATGGACATTTTGGTTCATGCAGCAGTGCATTTTGAAGCAAATCTCCCAGTTACTTGCTTTACTGCACATTGTTTTGACAGTGAAGATTCAGAGTTATAAAATTCAAAGCCACCACCAGTCTTGAGTAACTTGTTGAAAGAATTTAATTGAAAAAAGACCTAATTGCAGTGTACCGTAACATAGTATTCACTCTTTAAAATATACCTATATATTTAAACAGTTTTTTTCGGTCTGCTGCATTGAAGTACTGCTTCTCACTCTTCTAACACAAAGGCTTGAGTGTGAGCTTCCCTAAGAGGTCTTTGAAGGGAAGATGTTTGGTTGAAGGAGAAAAGATGAAGCAATTTTTAAGGGACTGATCTATGTTAGAAAGAAATGTTTCATTGTTCTAAATGAAATCAGTATTCTTATGGTTGAGACTACTATAAAGGTACTCGGCAGTATCTGGGCTTCTGTAGTAAATGATCAGATCCAGAGCATACTTTCAGCACAAAAGAAAAGCCTCTCAAAAAACACTGAGCTGCAGCTCAGATGAAGCACAAGAGCAGGGATGAGATATCTATGTGAAAGGCCGGAACATTTTCACGAATACTTATCTTTTTTTTAATGTTTGCAGCTGCCAACTGACTTCAGAAGAATAATAAATAGCGGGTATCATTTCAGTCCTTTCTCTTCTTGCAGCTGACACACTTCTGAGATACAGACTTCCAGTACAAAAGGTGGTTTTTGTTGAGGTACTTGTCCATCGCCTTCTGCTTCCCAGCCCAGAACTGGTCACCATTGCCCCAATTCAGACGTGGCTGGGAGGACTGGGGAGTGTGGTTAACACTGTTCACTCAGGAGTGGGACATCCCCAGAGCACAGCTCTCTGCTGTAACACAGACTGGAAACTTTTTTCTTCTTCTTCTGTCAGAGCAGTTAGTCAAGGTTACCGTGTTTAAAAGCAGGTTATAGATAATATGCAATAGTCTTTCCATTTCAGAGCTATCAGCCAGGGAGATGTGCTTCATTAGCCTCAATAATTATCAGAAATAATGATGAAAAATAATCAGCAAGGCAAGGGGAAAGGGACCCATCCTGCTTCCAACCTTGCCATCAGTGGTCACAAAGAAAAGCATAATTCTTGGTTTATATGTCTTACCTTAATCTCTGTTTGTCCAGTGTATCCAAATGCTTGGAAGAAAGGAAATCAGCAAGAGTAAGAGAAAGCTTATTTATATATAAGCATGATTTTTCTTTACTAATGCCAGATGGAATATCTTAATAATGTGATAAAGTAATAGATCTGAATTACTGCACTGGATTTTCATGACACAAAGCCAACCTGTGTTAAATCATATGTGATCTCGAACACAGGGAATTTTAAGCTAAACAAATTAATCCTTTTGCTGCAACAAGTAAAAACAAATGGTTCTAGCTCACTAATTAAGATATATTGTACCAAGTTTTTATATTTACAAAAATAACATAATAATACAACATAATAAAACCTACAAGAGATATGTACATTTTTCACTTGTACGTTAAATGTATTTCTGTAAATCTCTGTTGATCTTTCTATCAATGTAAGTACATACATGATTGTACTTGCATGACAGATCTCATCCAGTCTGTGAGATGGGAGAAGGACTTTTCCTTTTTCCTAGATGTGAATTTGAGATGTTTTAAACGTCTTCTGTCTGTGCTTTCCTAATGTCAACATACTCAATTCATGAATGCAATTAGATGTAAAGTCATAGAATGTAGGGTTATTTACCTTTTTTCTTGCCTCTTTCTTTTTCCTTTTTCTTTTTTTTTTTGTGTGTGTGTGTGTATGCTGTTCCATATTATGAATTGTTACATTCACACTCAGCCAGAGTGTCATTCAGAAGTCCTGTTATGGAAGAGATAGGTTATTTGCCTCATAACCCTTCTGTTTTTCCAGTAGTTCTAAATTAGGTCCCTTGGATCACTCTTCAAGGTCAGTGGCTTTTTCATTAAGTGCAGAGAGCCTTAGCTTCTTCTGAGTTACTTAAATTCCTTATGCTCTGGGCCACTGGCTTTAGTCTTAGTTCACTTTCACTTTTGGATTTGGCCAAAGTTAATATACAAGCTGTGTGTGTTATCAGCTTTTTCACTTCCCTTCCCCCTTTCTTTTTTAATATGAGAGTTCATCCTTCCAGCCTGACAGATCACCTGCATGATTGCTGGAGTATTAAGTCCTAACTCTGTCATTAGCTTTCAGTAGGTCAAGAACGTGGGTTGCATGGCAGGCAGAGTGCAAAGATTGCAAAATGTGATTTTTTTTGACATTCTTTTTGATATTGCCATTTATATCTGTTAATACAAAAAGAGCAGGCCTCTAATGTTACTCTTCAGAATACAGCTGACACCATTAAAAATCTCTAACTATTAGGTTGGTAACTTCATAAGAAAAGCATATCAACAAAAGAATGTGGACAAAGTATTGTGTGTATATAAACTAAATTTATAGAAAACATAATTTCTAGCTTTCTGCCAACCATATGCCAAGTAAGGAACTTCTGTAATTCTGAAAAATGATATTTGCTGCAAATTCGCGTAATAAATACTTGAGCTTCTTTAGCATCTCTTATCTCAGCAATTTTTCTTAAAGTTTGAATTGTGTCCTTCAGTTCCCCTGCTTGGTAGGTCACAGTTATTATTTCCTTTAAAACAAGTGAAGAAGCTCAGGAAAACACACATTATTTTCCTCAATAATATGTGATGAATAAATGACAGAAGCAGAAATAATATCCTGCTGTTCAAACTGTTATACTGTTATATTTCATGGCTTGTAATACCATGGGAAGGATCAACACTTTGTCAGAGTGACTAAGCAGTTGGAGGTGCTGTGTTAACGTTGTAATCTCTCATAGGATTTGGTTTCACTTCACGATTACATTCAATTAGAAAACACCCCTAAGTGACTTCTCAAGGTTGTGGTTTAACTTGGTGTGATTTCCACGTGAAGAAAACCCCTGGAGGAGACATTATTAATTGTACTCTTCACAGCGTTTCCTAAGGAGCAGCCAAGGTCAGTGCCTTTTTCCCAGGCACTCTGCAGATGAGTGCCCAGGAACTTCTTCAGTTTGAATAGTTTAGGATGTAAACAGACAAGTGAAACAAATCACTGGGGCAAATATCATTTTATTGAGGGAAGGACTGAGTGAGAGAGGAGGTTCTTTAAAGGGAAATATAGGGTGATGCCAATAACAAGGTTTTTAGGCAAAGCACCTCGTTGAAGCTCTGACTGTTCTTCCTTTGTCAGGTCACAATTCTTGTTTTAATGGAAGTGTAGATACCATGTGTAATGGTCACTCAGACTCTTCTTGATCTGTCTGGTCTCATTGCTTTGGACTCTTTAGCCTCCTTGTACTTGTTTTTTCAAAACTAAAGGCTTTGCTGGTGGTGTCGTGGAAAGTGTTTCAAGGCAATACAAGATCACAGAAAAACCTGATGTCAAGTCCTAACATGGGTCCGTGTTGCATAGCCTTTTTTGTTTCTTATTAAATGCAATCAGATTGTAGAGAGATAAGCTCAAATGAGAATGGTAAGGAACAAAATAAAATTTTGAGAGAAACATGATCTTAATATATTGTACCTCTACCTCATTGCTTTCCAGTAAACTGTAGCATCTTAAATGTGATTCTCAAAGCCTTTTATTCCAACAGGAAGGAAAGAAGACACTGCTTAGTTCTATAAGTCATCTTCATTGTCATTTTATTTCTTTTCCAATAATGAGCAACTTTCCAAGCACCCAAGCCAAGAGAATAAGTGAGTCAAGTGTTCAGATTAGCCGGTACACTGCAGGCTTCGGGGAGCCATGGAAAGAACCAGGCTGTATTTGCTTTGTTCTGATGCTTCCTTTCCTAAGTGCTCACTTCCCACTCTCTGAGGCGAGAGTCTCTTAAACTGATCTTCCCTCCAATCTGGTGCTACATTCAGCTTCACTGATATTCACCTACCATCAACAATATCAGACAGTTAATGCGAATACTTAGTTTATTTGGACAGTAGGTGGCTGAGGTGAACTTAAAGATAGTGCTTCAGTTCAGCAAGGGAATTGAGAATATGTTTCAAGTGCTGGGTTGGAAGAAAAAAATATAAATATCCATCCTACAGTACTTGATTGAGTTTCTCCTTTCTTTATTGACATCTGCTATGAAAAATAGTGATCCTGAAATGACAGTCAAGTATCAAAGAAAAAATGATTGAGGATCAAATTATACATTTTTCATAAGTATTCCTGTAGAATAAAATATCAGTTGAGAATAGCTGGAGAATACGGTAGGAGTATATATTCAACATAAGAGAGCCAAATGTAAATTTCTCACATAAGAACAATTTTTAATGTTAAGATTTATGTGGTGATAGAAATTTTTCTTAGTTTTTTTCCCCCGCTATGCCCTCTACTATGCTTAGCTCTTTGCATGTTTAATGTAACTATATATGACCTTGGCCTTGAAGTCCATGCATTCAGTTCACTGCTAATGTGCAATTATCAATAGGTAAATCTGTAATATATCAAATAACTGGAAAAAAATTGTAAAGTGTAAAGTTAAGCACATTATCCCAGATTTAGGTAGAACACTTCTGAACCTGACAGTTTTATTTCATTTGTCAGAAACAGATCTCAGTCCCGTGTTCTTGAGAGTAGATATCAGAAAGTGTTTCAGTACTAAGTAGTTCAAGGTCAAAATCCAGCCTCAACAGAATGCAAAATAATTTATTTATTAAGAATTATCATATTTTAAAGCAATCAACAATTTCAGGTTTCCACAAAGATTAAACTTATTGTTGTAATCAAAAGTAATTTTCATAGATAAAAATGGCCTAACAGCACCATCTTCTGACAAGCTGTAATTTTTGCAGTAACCTTGAAAAGATCTTTTATTCTTTTGCATATATATCTTGGTTACCGTCACAAATAAAATAGAGATTCTAGGGGGAATAAGTGTAATCCCATGTACACTAACAGAAGACATTGGCTGAGAGCCCTGAGCAGCCGCTTGCTGTCCAATTTCTTCTTTTCACTTAAAACAGCGAGAGAATTTCATTCAACTGTAATTGTGCCTCACACTGTTTTTAAAAGGTCTTCTGCAAAAATACATTTCAAAGGTATATTCCTGTCAAATATTTGGATGGAGGTAATTTATATGTAATTTGAACAGTAGATAGTTCTACCAATTTCAGATGTCTTGTAACATTATTTTGAGTGTAGAAATATTATATACGTCCCATTTTCTTACCCAATGTTGCTCTATTTGTACAACTGAAGTTGCTTTCAGTTTTGTAGTGGAGCGCACAGAATAAATGAATGTAGATAATTTTAATATATTTGTGAACCATTTAGGGCCACTATGATAGTAGGTGATTATATTTTGGCAACAGTGCTTTTACTCATGTTTGTCTTACGGTATCTGTGATCTCATACACTTGATCACTTACCATGAAATCACAGGTTACTGCACAGAAAGAGTACTGAGATGACTGCATGTTGCCAGTCATCAAAAAACACAAGATCACTTAGCCTACACCACGAGAAACAGGGTTCAAAAAATTGCTTGGACTTGCCATGAGATAAGAGATCCTATATGGACTGTAGTATGGATCAGCTTATCCACAGTAGTTATGCCATGGAATGCTGACTTGAGGTTTGATCTATCACAGATATCTTCAACACACAACACGGTCAGGCATTAGGATGTGGAGCACATTGTACTGTTTTTTGCTGGTAGTTCTCCCCCCCCCCTCCCCGAAAACAACAGATTCCCCCAAATCATCAGATTCCTAATCCTCCATTTTTTCATACCTCATGGTTTCTTGGCTCTCAATCTCAGAAGTGATTCGCTACTGCTACACAACAGCCCAAGCTTTTATTCTAGTGAGGAGCTTACTGCCTGCTCCTCTGTTGGCATGTTCTTCACAATAAACACCATGAGGATGTATGGACTTCTGAACTCAGCTTCTGACTGTTCTCTTCTTTTACTTTGAGACTGATACATTACTTGTTCTCTCTTCTTATTTACCTTTCAAAATGACAACTGATCGTTCTTGATATTTCTGGTTCTTGGGTTTGGTTCACCTTGAATTCAGTTCCAGTCTTATTTCTTGGAACGCCATTGTAGGTTAGGCTCAATCTTCCAGTCAGATTTTATATTTCCCTGTCAAAAAGGTATGATCTAAATCATCATTTACGTCTATGGTTACAGTTGTTACAAAATTCATATTTTTAAAATTTGAGTTAAATTTTAATTGCATAGCAGTGCTAGTCTACGGAAGCTGCTTTATAGATGTTAAAAGGTAAGGGATTTAGACTTTGCAAAGTTTGTTTTCCCACTCAGCTAAAGCAAGGAGTTTTAGTTTGACGGAGTGAACTCTTGGATTGTAAATGTCATTTAGAAATACTGGATACATTTTTGCTTGTGGTAACAGATGCAACTATAATGAATGTTTGACAAGTTTTGATAGAGAATAATCCAACCGCCTCAAAAAAAGTGATAATAAACACAGTACTGATACAATTTATGGAACAGCAACCTTGCATCTCTAGGGAACAAGCTCTATTTCATATTATTCCAAGTAATTTGTGAACATACACATTTACATTAGATATCTGCAAGGTATCTTTTTAGGTAATCACCGTTTTCATATTTATTCATGAATTTTTAGCCAGATAACCAATCCCTGTACTGATGATGAATTACATATTCACACGTTTAAATGTTAGTTTTATCACCACTGCCTTAATGAGGAAATATATGCTCTACAGAGCTGTAGTGCCTAGAAGCTTGTAGCAGGAACAACTGAAAGTCTGTCATCATGAAACGAGTGTGTTACTTAGGAATTGTGTTCAAATAATCCTATATATTAATGAGAGAAAAAGGAAAAATTCCAGTCCTAAATTAGTAATTGAAGAATGAAATACTATACTGCATTTTAAGACTAAAAGGCAAGAAACTTGTTGGAGGAAAGTGGAAACGGAAATTTGTTGCATTATTTTTTTGGTGATTGTACTCCAACTTTACCAGATGTCTAAGGTCTGATATGCTGGAGCAGGGCTTACATACATAGACCTGTAGTGCTCTAAAAATATATATAGCAGTAAAAACCTAGTATTTTAGTTCAGAAATGAAAGTATAGAAAAATTTTCAAATCATTGCATTACAACTTGAAGACAGTAATGCCTTACTGTTGCAGCTGTGTACTTTGCAAAGATATTGATTTATCACATTGATTTTACTTCCAGAAAAAACTGTTGTACTTCTGGAAGAAAGTAGAGTTTGACATTCATGAGTGCACTCCATTTTCATATGTACGTACCAAGGGAGAAGAAGTCTGGTTATAGAAGTCAATTCATTTCTAGCCATCTGTCATTCAACTTACGAATATTTCTGTTATTTTTTGAGACATCAAAAGTTAGGTGGTATGTTGCATTTAATTTTAAAAGGGCATTAAGAAAACAATATTGATGACCAACTGAATAAGTCTGTAGGTTTTTTTTCTTGCATATGTTACAAGAATCTATTACTGAGAAATATTTCCTAAAGTTGGCACAAGTCTCAGAATGACTAATATTTATCCTTGAATGAACTCAAACTAGAAAATTTTATTATTCTTCAGACTGTGGAATAAGATTTTTCCACAGCGAAAACTCTGGAACATTTTTCTTCACTTTCTGTTTATTGAAATTGCATCATCTAATAATAATTAGAACTGATAAAAATTCTGCCTTACCGATTCGTGATTAACTCTTCAATAGGTGAGTATAAAATACTTGAATGTTAGTTGGGTTCACTCACTGAAGACTAAAAGTTCAGCAAGAACTTTCGCTTATCGCTTTCAAGTGACACCTTCTTCAAGACACAAAGCGCCTTCCATTAGAGAAGATTGTCCCTAGCCACCTTCAGGCAAGCAGAGGTACAACATCTCTTAGAAATTAAGGAAAGGAGAGAGGAGGCATGAGGAATAATGCTTCCCAGCATTCTGGTTTTGAAGGCACTGAGAAAAGGAAAGAGGGAGAAAAAAAGATGGTAGGATAATAACAAACTCTTTTTAATACTTGGGCATAAGGTATCTTCCCTCTCATCTCTTCTGCCTCTTGAATACAGATTGCTGGCTGCTCACAGAATATGATTCCTGCCTGAACTCGTGTCTTTACTGGCCCAGTCTTCTAGTGACTTTCCTGCAGCTGAGGCAGTCACCAGCCCTTTTTTCACAGGATTAATCCATGGTCTGCAGTCATTGCAGATGCAGGAAAGATGAACTCCAAAGTCTCCTGCAGTGTCATGGAGGGGTGAAGACAAGAGGGAAGGAAGGGGCTTTTACATATGTGTGGATTTGTTTGACAAATTGAAAGAAAAGTGTGCTGTCTTGGAAATATTTAAAGAGTAACGGCTTCAGGTAAAACAAGCTAGAAGTAAATATATTAGACTACATTACTTTGTAATAATGAATATCATTTCTCCTAGGTATTTTATTTATGCTAAAACACTTTATTTGCTTTCTTTTTATTTTCCATTCCTACTTTCTCATCTGTTTATACTTGTATGAAATGCAAGTCAAACAAAACACGTAAATCAATAGATCTAATTATAAGAGATGAGAGTAGGTTGTACTTGTTTCTACTGTTGGAGCATGAGACTTTCAAGTTTGACATGTTTTCTGACAACTTATTTGTTCACATCTTCTGTAAAATGTAGAGTCTCCCCCGAGGCTTTCAAGGCAAAAAAGATGCCAAGAAATTACTGTGTTTCTGAGCTTCTTTGCAATGACTACAAATACAGTATAAGTTAAACTAAGCGGGGAAAAAGAAACCAAACAAAACCTAAACCTGTATTGTTACTGGCAACAAAATAATTTGCTTTTTTTGCATTTAGGCTTAAGTACCAGAAAAACNTGAAAAATGGATACGTGAAAGACAGGAAAAAATGATATTATAACTTTAAAGAAATTAAATACAGTAATCACAAGCTGTCACTTTCCAAATTCTTCTCCTTATTCTTCCTAATGCTATGTCTTGTCCTACTTATTTCTTTAACCAAGTCAGTACTGCATCTGTCCTGGTGAGAGTAAACAGTCTCCAAGCCGTGGTTGGTCTGTATGCTTCTTATATCAGAGACTGAGATCATGTATGAGATCTAGATGATGGGTAATTCCATGGATGCTTCTGTTGTCTGAATGACATTCTTTATCTTGGATTATTAAAAATTTTAAATCTTTCATTCTTTTCTCTTTATAATCTGTTATAAATAAATATTTTCCCTATTATTTCAAAGGAGGTAGAATTTCTCACTCATCTTCTCTGAGATTACCTATGATGCTGGCACACATTTGACAAAGAAATACGTCATATCCCTTTCTTTAACAAGAATACTATACTTGCAGTCTTTTTGGATCTGGTAACATACAGAATTAGAGTTCTTTGGAAGCAAAATTGGTTGACTTTAAAGTACTTAGGAAGATGAAAGAGAAATGTACAGCAGAATTCTAGACAGGTACACAATCCTGTATGTCTTTGGGTCCAAGTCTGCTAGCCACATATTCCTAGCTATTCTTCTGAAAATCTGTTTTCAGCACAAATGATATGTTGTGGGAATTATGTACACTCTGCAACATCTGGGTTTGCTATGGAAAACAGCATGATACTTTGCATAACCAGACAGATTACACCAAAACTGAATCAGACCTGGGAGGAACTGTGGACTCCTGAGTATGTGTGAAATTGCTCTCAACTTCTGTTGCCATCTTGTCTGGGAAACTGATTAACTCTCCCAGATCACCTGGCCATAGTATTCCTAACCAAAGCAAATCAAATAAAAAAATAGTTTTCAGGCCTGAAGTAGTTTTCCACAAAGAAAAAAAGAACATTCAAAAGAGGTGTTTCTTCTTTTTTTTGGTTTGAATTGCAATTTGAATACCTTTTTCTTCATGATGCTTCTTTCCATGTAATGGAGCAAATTTAGTTTTCTCCATAAATGTTCAAGATGCATTTTATAGACCAGAAGTTAATATTCAAAATAACTGTTTCCTGGTTTTGTGTTATAGAAAATAAAGTAGTTTATACCATGTCTATAGAGAAAGATTATAAAAGCTTGTTATTTAAGTGAAAAAAATTATTAAAAAATAACAATATTCCCCCCCAAAATAATGGAAACTGTATTTTCATGTATATGTGTCTGTTAACATCCCTTTCAAAATAAAAAATATCAAATCTTAGTAAGGGTGAACTATATCTGTTGCCCTTGGGCATTAAAAAAATGGGCATGTAAAATTCCTTTTCATCTCTGAAGACCTCTACAGTATACCTAAACACCTGAGCCTAACTTTGAATGCCCTTGCTTTTCCGGGTTTGAGTTAGACCCCTGATTTTATTTAACCGTTCAGTGTTTTCTTAGTTTTAGTATGTGAATATGTTCTTTGTTGTTTTTCTCCTAGAGTCAGAAAACAAGACTATAAATCCCAGTCGTGGAACTTGAAAAATTGGGTTTGTGTGGTTCAAATCTTTTGAAAATTCTATAAAGCAGCATGAGACATTGTTCTATTCAATTTCTAGCTATTGATCCAACTGAACGCTTGTTTGGAGATTGCCTTTGCAGCTTTATTTGAACATAAGAAATACTTTTCTCTTTAGAGATAGGGTGTGTGGGGGTTTCACTTACAAGGGACACATCTCATGTATACAGATTTCTCATGCTGAGGGCAATAAATAGTTTTGCCCTTGAAGCTGAGAATTATACCTCCAACTTGCACAGCTTATATGTGTGTTAATTACAAAAAGGATGGTGAGCAGCTCACAGTTGGGAAGATGAATGCCTTGGCTATCAGAGGAAAATAGTTCTGATTAAAGATATGTCAACATGGGCTACCCTGTTTCTGTATCAGGCTACCTGTGACAAAGCCGATGTTGGAAAGAATTCAGGACTGAAAGGCTTAGATCCTGGGCCCAAGGATGCCTGAGTCTACCATGAGATGGAGAGACATTTCATTATGGGGGACGATATGAGTTGGCCTGTTTGCCCAGTAGCTATCCTCCTGGCCTGAAGATCATATAGATGTTCTCATCCAAAGGGCTTTATTTGTGCTTGTGCCTGAAATGTCAGAGATTTTTCAGAAATAATTACAAATTCTAATTACACCTACTTACACCACATTTCTCTTTATTTTTCAAGATAAGACAATCTAATGTTCTTATTTCTCATTTCCTCTGCTTTACTTTTATATTTTTTCAAGTCAAGTGCATTTGCTAAAGTTCGTTTATGTTTATATGTGTGTGTGTTTTATATACATATACGACAAACTTCTGAGAACTAAAAGCTGTGATGCGAGAGCAGAGAAAACACTATAGTAAATCTGTTCTATAAAACATATTCAGGAATTAAGATACTTGCTGTTCATGTGAAAATTCAGAGTTAGACTAGAGACAAATATTAAAACATAAACCCAAAATGCTACTTGCTTGGTTGACTACAGCTACTCACTCTTGCTTTATAAAAGATTTTATATGTTTACATCTCAGGAAGAGTAAATAAGTAATAATTATACTTAATTCATATGAAAGGTCCCCAGAACTGTGACTTCCATCTCTTGTATTCGTAACTTCTTCCATGGTATTTGACCTGTGTATGAACTTGAAGGTGTTTGGAAGGTAACCTGGTCAGATCCGCAGTAACTGTACCTCTGTAGATGTTTTTTCTGACATGTAGGGTAGGAAATGGGAAGGCTTCTTTCCCTTAGAAAAATAAAGATATCTGTGCCTGATATTGTCACTTGGTGCTCAAATTTACCAATAATAATGATGACATTTTGTGAGGAACTTCCTTGTGGGGATTTGCATTTCATCTTTTCTTCTCTTCGTAATTGTGAGATCATAAATGCACAGGATCTGATGTTCTGTGGCTCCTGAATTTGAAGTTTCTCATTTGGACAATTTAAGTTTGCATTAGCTTAATCCTTTGGTTTTTGGGAGACTTTGGAAGCTTAGCTATATTAAGTCCATGGGGATGTCTTTGGGCTGGTGAAACTTTTAACATTCAGTGGCTTTGGTGTTGCCAGTGCTTGGCTGAATTAATATCTGTGAACGAAACTTCTAGCCTTCACTGGTACTTTCAGAGTTATGTGATGTACAGAATTGAATTATATTACAAGCGTGATAAAAATAAAATATTGACTTAGTGTTTCATACAGTCTTATAGTCTTATAAAATGGTATTGATCCACCTTTAGTTTCGAAGGTCAGCATAAAGTTTACAAAAAGAAGTATATGATGCCAGGAAACATTATGCAGTAGTTGCCCATTAAAGTATTATAATACGACCTGCTATTGCAGAAGGTTTCAACAAATCTTTTGGTATCCTTATCAGTCCCAAGCTGCATGCATATGATCAAGGTTTTGGCTAATAAAAAATAGTATAATGTTGCACTGATTAGGATACTTTACACTGTAATCATTCTTTCCTTGGAACAGCACAACATGCATTATTAGACCTTTCCTTCAAAGCACGGAGTTACTTTACGATGCAGTAAATACGTTACAAACTTGGGAATGGAAAATATTTGCTTCGAAGTGTCTATTTTTCTGCTGGCAGTATTTGATTCTTCTATAGTGTCAACGTCCTTGGAAATACATAACAACTTATGCATTTAGTCTCTTGAGACAGGCAAATATAAATAGACAACTTGAAAAGGAAAGTAAGTGAGAATTAGACAGTATTGCGTTGAAAGTAAAACTGGAAATAGAACCCACAGCTGCAAATTTGCTAAATAAAAACCTGTTGGGATTTAACATGAAGCAAGCTTTGGAGGCTATTGCAGTCCTTTTGTTGAAAATAGATACAGTTGTGTATAATATTGCTTTCCTGAACTGAAATCTCTGTGATGTGCTCACCGAGTGTGCAAGAAGTAGAAGAGGGAGAGCGGAACGGTGCATGCCATGCTGGTATTTTACTACAGACTGAGAATCTGCTTTTGAATTTCATCTGGTCATCTCTGCTTATGGCAATCTGATAGTGTCACGAACTGCTTTCTGTCAGGTTAGGGGAAGATATGCTCTAGGGCCATGCCTGATGCACTCCAGGAATGAACATTCAGTGTAAAACACCATCCACAAAAGGAGGGTAGTGTTGACACTGGGTTCCTACCTGTTTTATTCTCCTTTTCCTCACCTGTTGTTGTTCTGTACAACTTCCAAAAGTACATGTAACCTATAGAGTGAGTTTTAGTGTTTTGTCAGTTCTGCCACTTTCTTCCTCTGTGATTTTAGATCGACAGGTGTCTTGCGCATACAACACAGACACATTCCTCATGTCAATGAATTTTCTGTGAAGGGTTTAGCTTTTTATTTTTAATAAGATGAGACCTGGCAATGATTTAAACCAATCCGCTATTCCTTTTTTACTTATTTTAATGCGGAAAAGTCTTCTCATAAGTGTAACCTTATATTGTGTGGTTGACAGTCTCAAGCTGGAAAAATATTTACAGAAAAATGTATGTTTGCAATGTTTTATCTTCTTTATAGGTTAGGAAATATATTTGATTCAGTTCATTAGCTGATAATGTTAATTGTTTTTACACATTTCTACTGTCCTGGACCTCTAGAAAGAGATTTACAGTTTTGGGGGGCTATTTTTGCTTTTTTAGTTTCTGATGTTTATTTCTCCTAGATAAAACCCTTATTACAAATACTATCATTTTGATAGTCTGTGTAACAGGGGGAAAAAAGGAGAAAAAAGTTGCACAGTTTCCAGCATATTGACAAGATACTTTTTCAGAACAACAACAAAAAAGGACTAAATAGTTTTTTCAATCCCTAGTCAGCTGGTGATAGCAATAAGAAGTAAGCTGCTCTATGAGAACTCCAAGAAATTGCAGTCACAAACTGTGTATGACGCTGTTTATTTTGCAAAGAAAGGAATGGCGTACAGCAAAAGTGGCAATGGCATACAGCAGGAGTCAACTTGCAGAAGAAAATGTGAAAACTGTTAGATATCAGAGGGTACTCTTAGAGCTACATCATTTTATAGTCATAGAAACAAACATATATGGCTGTACCTTCAATCGTCTCGAAGGAAGAGGAGTAGGGATCTTGCCTTCAGACTGATGCTGTGGGTTGCAAGAAGTATTCTGTTTTGAATGCACAGGTCTTGTGCTTACTGCTGTGCTGCTGCACTTTAATATTGCTACCAGATAGGTTTGTAAAATGATACGAGTTGTGCCACCCGTGTATGTTATCTCCATAAATCAATCACAGTGCAACTTTCTGTTGTATTTACTTATTTCTGTGTAGTCACATATCCAGCTATATCTTAGTAATGGTTTGATTGCTTTTTATTTAAATCTGTTTTCAGATGTACAGAAGTCCTATATTTTTATATATATATATTTTTGGTCTATATGGAATCAACATCCATAATATGATGGATAAAAGTGGATTATTATTGAAAAAAATCAACCTCAAATATATATTAGAAATAAGTTTTTGTTAGATGCTGAAACGATAAAAATCTTTACTGTAACTTATGGATGAAAGATTTCATAATGCAAATAATAATTGTATGCTACTCTACTGTTTGTCCTTAATATTTCTGGCTTTTTTTTCCTCAATAAACTGCTTTTTTAGGCTGTGCAAAGATAGCTTAAGTTAACCTTGTGACTTCATTTCTAAGGTATCATTTCCATACTTTAACATGGTGATTTTTCAATGAAGATTTTTCATCTGTATGTTATGTAAATGGTAGATAGAGATTTCAGTTCATTAAACTGAGACTTGTGTTTTACGTTACACAATTGTGTCACTTTTTGAAAAGAGCTATATCATTTATGAGCATAAATAGTGAAGTATATAAAAATTTAACATTTGAAAATAGGTTTATGTCTGGTTCTGAAGATTGAAAACAGTATTCTTTCAGATGAGACTTTACAGACATAGAAATTCAATTCCCTTTTTTAGATCTATGATTATTTACCTGAACACAGAGGAAACAGGTGGTGTTCCCACAGGAAAAAAAAAACTATTAAGAAATTTCTCGGATGGTTGAAACTGAGGTATATAAGGTAGCTCTGAAGAGCTACTGGAGAGAGTCCAGCGGAGGGCTACGAGGATGATGAGGGGACTGGAACATCTCCCCTACGAGGAGAGGTTGAGGGAACTGGGCTTGTTCAGCCTCAAGAAGAGAAGGCTGCGAGGGGACCTTAGAAATGCCCATAAATATCTGAAGGGTGGGTGTCAGAAGGATGAGGCCAAGCTCTTTTCAGTGGTGCCCAGTGACAGGACAAGGGGCAATGGGCACAAACTGAGGCACAGGAAGTTCCTTCTGAACATGAGGAAGAACTTCTTCCCTCTGAGGGTGACGGAGC